>Ga0116229_10004102_pt1 | contig 23898 bp, 9 predicted proteins | sample S1TSphgellanicum_3_FD_87313 | JGI IMG/M metagenome (GOLD analysis project Ga0116229, IMG submission 87313) | Host-associated microbial communities from peat moss isolated from Minnesota, USA - S1T2_Fc - Sphagnum magellanicum MG | ecosystem: Host-associated > Plants > Peat moss > Unclassified...
CCAAACATAGTTCATGTAATTGCAAATGCATTATCAAGATTACATATTACAAAAACCATAGGTGTTGTTGCAACCCTAGCTTGGGCTCGCAACCAAGGCAAAAGGGTTATAAGGTTGAAGGCCAAGAGGAAGCCCGGGAGTCAAAGCAAAGAGGTCGCAAGGGTGCGGGCCAAGAAAAAGCCCGGGAGTCACATCACATACTCCCAGGAGTGTAAGAAAGTGTGAGGGAGTGAACCCTCACACTCCCAAGGGAACTCCCACTTTGGGAGATGGAGTCCAGGTGGACTCTCGAAATTTCAAAAAGCGATTTCAGGGGTCAAAAGTCAATGGCTTGTGGTGTTCTTTATATCATTGAAATTCTCTTAGAACGTAGATATCTAAAATGGGCCCACATTGCTCATTTGGACATCTAAAACACAAGTTATGGCCAAAAGAAGGGTCGGAGTCAAACTGCCAGTTTGACTCCCAACCAGAAAAAGTCGGGAATCGACCCGATTTACTTGGCTACAAAGGGTGTGTGATATACCATTGGAAAGCTCTCAATGAAAGCTACAACTTTGCTTTAGATTGCATCTCGATCCGAGGTTTGCTTGCAAAGTTATGGGGCTCCAAAGTTGCAAGAGTCCCAACTGGTGCGATTTCGAGACTTCCATTCGAAAGTCCCGAGAGAGAAAAGCCATTTGGATGTAGGCTCCATGGCCAGCCACAGAATATACTATAAGGGCAAAGGTGGTGGCTTCCCCCAAGTCCGGGCTGTGGTGAGTCTAGCATGTCCATGTTGCCCATGGCTCGTCCTAGCACCAAAGGTGTTCCAACTATGCACTAACCACTTTGTGTGGGTTATGTGCAGGCCTGTGTGAGTGAATGAAGCTTGTCAACTCTTCCTAGTCCCATCCCAAAGCTGCAACACACCCCTCTACCCCTCAAAGTGTTGTGAACTAGGGAGTGTGCCCTGATTCCTCCCTCTTCCGCTATCTTCTACTTGGACTCGCATTTGAGTCCTTCGAAGAGTTGGGAGTGCGTCAAGTGTGCCTAATCAAACCATAGATGCAAGTTTGTTTTACACAAAGCTTAAATGGTTGATTGATGTAAAAGAATATTTGAGAACATGCCAAATTGATAGTACATTGTCTATACAACAAAAGTAGAGACTATTTAGGAGAGCAAGGCCTTTTACATTTAAGAATGGTGAATTGTATAGAATGGGTCAAGACAACATATTGCGAAAATGTTTGACAACTACAAAAACATAAATGGTGATGAGAAAATTGCAAGAAAGACCATTATGAGGTCATTTTGTAATTGAAACCATGTAGAGGAAGTTATTGGATGTGGGATATTGGTGGCCAACTTTGTATAAAGATGTGCATGATTACTATAGATCCTGTGATGCATGCCAAAGAACAGGTGGATTGTCGACTCAAAGTCTTGCAAAGTTGGTCACAAGTCTTCCGAAAAAACCATTTATGAAATGGGGTCTTGATTTTGTGGGGCTAATTAAGCCAATAGGCAGGTATAAAGGAAACAAATACATTCTTATAGCCACAGATTATGCTACCAAGTGGGTGGAAGTAAGAGCATTGAGTTCAACAATATTGTAACAATAATAGCAAAATTTATATATGAGTGCATATTAACCAAGTTTGGATGTCCTTTAACTATAGTCACAAATTAGGGAGTTCATTTCATTAATTGATGCCATCAAGTATTTGATAGATCATTTTATGTTGAAACATGTGAGTTCTACAACCTATTATCCTCAAGGGAATAAACATGTTGAGTTTACTAATAAGGTACTTGGGACACTTTTGACCAAGTTAGTTAGTGAAAATAGAACATATTGGGATGAACATCTGTCTACAATGTTATTTTCATATAGAACTACATATAAAGTAGCAATAGGGTATATACCATATCAATTAGTGTATGGATTACATCCATTGATGCCCATAGAGTACATAGTACAAGTTGCTAATGGAGAGCAAAAAGATAGTACTATAGTAAAAGTTTTAATTACACTACTACAAAATGTGGGTATAATTCAATAGTCCATGTTCATTAGACCAATGAATTCGCTACTTTCCAACTAGTTTTTGTTTACTAATACTAGTGAATTCATTCAAAATTTAGTGAAATCACTTGGTGTACATGGACACCTTTTGTTGTAGTGGTAGCAAGGTTTCAGAATTGGAAAAGTTGTAGGAGGCTAGGATGCAAATTATAAAAATGAATGGTATTCAACAGTGGAATAGAACATTATGGAATCAACAAAAGAATCCAGAAAAGCAGTTTAGTTTTGGTGATTATGTTCAGTGGTTTCCCAAGGGAAATAAGTCACACCTAGGGAAGTTTATTGAAAAATTGTTTGGACCATATAGAATACAATATGTGTTGCCAAATAACACTATGTTATTGGTGACAATTGAAAAGTTTGAAGCTAATCATGTGCTAGTCAATGTGAATAAACTCAAACCATATAAATATATGGAATCTAAGGTTCATAAACAAGAACAACAGATGCTATTGTACTGGGAGTAAAGTGTAGATGGACTTTAAGAGGACGATTATGATACGAATGTGGAAGATGAAGACTGTGTAAAACAACAACCGTAGAAACAAGGCAATAAAAGAAAAGAACATATGGAAGATTTTGAGGTAAAAATAATATTGATTTCAGAACTTTAGATGACAATATAATCATTGAATGATAACTACAAACGAGAGGAATGTGGGATATAGAAATTTAAGCTGGTATATCAAAAACATCGGCTAAATTAATAAATGTATTTGTGTAATCATCAAATGTGTGGGCATGATTAATGAATTTGTTGGCATAATCAATAGAAATATCGATACAATCATAAGATGTATTGGCACAGTCAACAAATGCCTTGGCACAATTAGTAAATGTGTTAACACAGTCAGTAAAAGGTGTACAAGGAGAATGATGTGGAGTCAATACAACTAATTTAATAGGATTAGGGATGCAAAATAGTCAACAAATGAGATCTAAAGCATTTATTCACAATGATGACATGATGTGCTTCCACATGGCTATACAAGGGACACAAAAAGTGCTAGTGATGGGTCATCATAATTTCAAAGACGAGCTATTAATTAAAAGATGATGGATAGGTCAAAAAATGAATGCAATGGGCAAGAAGCTCAAGGGAAAAAAAAAAAAAGTAATTGTCAAAGTTTCTTTTCGTTTGCTATTGGAAGCTATGTGTGTTTTTGAAGTTTTAGAATGCACATAAACATGAGTGCAGAGAGCACAATTGAAAAATTATAAATAGTAGCAAGGGAGAAGGAAATGCAGAAGAGTGAGCATAAACAAGGACATGAAGAAGAAACATAACTGTTGGAAAAAAAAACAGAAGAAAAGTTTTAAAAAATAGAGAATACAAGAGTACTGAACAAATAGCCGCTGGCAATAAGGTCATTGTCGCATTCACCATCATCCTTGGAGTGTGAAGAAAGCAAAGTGCACAATGAAAAGATGCAATTTGCGCATACAATAATTCAAGATATATATAAAATTGGAACATTTGTAGTTGAGTTTTTATGCAGATGCAGAAGAGGTTAGAGTTCAAGTGTGTAAGTAGGACCAAAAGCTATTGTCTAATTTAGGAATGATAGGTTAAAGAACCACATCTATGGAACATTTTTTTGCATGGAATCAAAATATGCTACAACAAGCTTTGTGAAAAATCTAAGGATCTGAGGTGTTGGTTTAGCTTGTAGGATGCACACTAAATATCAAAAAAGGAGTTCAAACTACTAATGATATGACATGGTAAAGAAGCCACAATGCTAAGAAAAGGACCTTGAGTGATGGGTAGACTTTAGGAAGCACAACTTGTACTAAAAAAGAAGAAGACTACCAATACAATGACACTAGGTGACGCAAAAGGAGCCACAATGCTAAGTAAAGGACCTTGGGTGTTGGATACACTTGTAGGAAGCACAATCAATAGTGGAAAAGGAGAGAAGATTATTGATGGAATGACACTAGGTGGTGGAAAAAAAGCCCCAATGCTAAGGAAAGGACCTTTGGTTGTTGGGTCTATTATAAGAAGTGCGATTAATATTGGAAAAAAGAGTGACAATTACTAATGGAATGACATTGGGTGGTGAAATAGAAACCACAATGTTAGAGTAGGACTTAAGAAGCACAATCAATATTGGAAAAAGGAATGACAATTATTAATGGAATGACATGTTGGGTGGTGAAAAAGAACCCACAATGCTAAGCAAAGGACCTAGGTGTTGGGTCTATTTTATGAAGCACAATCAATATTGTAAAAAAAAGTGAGTTCTACTAATGGAATGACATTGGGTGGTCCAAAAGAAACCACTATGCTAACAAAAAAACCTGGGTACTTGGTCTATTCTAGGAAGCTTTTAAGAAAATGACATCGGGTGTTGGGTAGACTTCTAAGAAGCAAAATGACTTTTAACTAAATAGTAGAAGGTTCTAAAGGAATGACATTAGTTTTCTTGATAAGAAGCCAAGGTATTGCTAATTAAGGATTATGTGTATTGCTAAAGGAATTATGTATATGTTAAACCAAGCCAAGTTGGTGAGATCTAATAGAAGAATGACTACAAGTCAAGGAATTTTATAAAAAGTGGAATATAATGTGCGTTTAACATAAAACTCAAGGTACTAGCTCAAGGACTTCAATGAGAAAATGGATTGTAGGCCTAGTATGATGGAATTTTAGGGCACTAGGTCAAGCAACATGAATGTTGGGATAGATGTGGTCAATACTAGGCCTAATCATAACACTTGAAATAAAGAGACATGTGGAGTATTGATTGAACATACCAAACCATGGTTGATTGAAATTTGTGGCATGTGGAGCATGAAGTTGACATGGCCATGAAAATAACGAATTGCTTCCATCTCCAAAATGTTCATCAACACACTTGCACTTGCAAAAATAACAAACCACTATGGACAAAATCAGAATCACCTTAATTATGATTCCAAATCTCAACTTCGCCTTGCAAACTAGGTATGTACAAAATTAAAGAAAATCAAACACTTAAATTGTTGGGTTACCGCATTAGAAGGGAACCACCTCTTGAAAATTGAAGTTAAAATTGCATATGGCGCTAACAAATCTATGGGCTTTTAACTACAAACCTGCATCAATGCTTATAGTGCAACATATTCAATGTTGAAGCACTTTGTGAAATGGCATCAAAATTCATGAATTGATTAGTTTAAGATATCTAAAAAAATTTACAACTAGCTGCAAACAAAAGTGGTTATATTTCCATAATCCCAGCTTTTGATAAAAAAAATGAAAAACTTTAATCCATAAGTTTTAGATACATTGAGCACACACCAATTCCCTAAGTCAATTTATAAAGTATTGTGCATTTTTCATGGGATCAATGTTTTGTTGCATGCAAATATGGTTTTAGCATACTTGACCTCTAATGAAGTCCTATTATAATACTTGACAAAATTTGTGGTGGAATTTTTTGAGTCATGGGAGCTAAAGTACTTAACAAATACATTTTTTTATGAAAATGTGACCCTATTTACAACCAACCACTATTGGTTCATGTAGAAGAAAACTCCTCCAAAAGGTGATAGTAAACACTTGTACCAGGTTTGGGGAAGAGTTACGAGGTATAGTTTCCTTGACATAATGGCATCCACCATGTGTTGAGCCTTTTGTTTGGACTTCTACATCTGTTCACCTAACTGCACATTTAAAATCTATGGACAAACCATTTGAGACAAGTTCAAAGAATTTCAAGGAGAATACATAAAAGCTTGTAATAAGTTCCATGCTAGGGCTGGTTTCTAAAATTGAACCTCCAGTGTACAAAAGATAGAAGCTAATAGTAAACATGCAAGTGATACCAAGGTTTCTAGGATCATCCATAGAAGAACTTCAATGTTTATATACCATAGATGATGGGTGCAAGAGTTAGAGCATGTACCATCCTTTAATTTGAAGGTTTTGGTTTTGACAATCGAGGTGCTTATAATATATTGTTGGAAAAATGTTGACCCTTAAAAGCACGGCTGCTGAAAATTAGAGTTTGTAGTTATTAATGAATCGACCCACTGTGTCAACTATTACAACAATCGCATGTGAGCATAGAAGAGTTCATAAATGGCAATTTGAAACAAGGATCGGTTTGGAGTTTGGAGTCAAACATAACTTGGTCAGATTGGACTAAAGTTAGGCCTTCTGATATAATAGACATTACATCATGTAAACGTCCTAGAAGAAGAAAGGGCAAGTACCTTTCAATAGATCTCTTATAGAAGATCATCATAGATCTAGTTTATTGGGACGATCTGATGCCCAAAAGTTTTTATTTTTTGAGCTCGTCCCATCTCCTAGTTTTGGCAAAACATCATGGTGTTCATGGCTTTTAGGTCTTTTGTTGGTCTTGGTAAACAAGAAATAATCCAAGGTTGCACATTGATCTCAAACTAATCATGCAACATATAATAGAGGCACTCATTTGTTGGTGTGTGCCATGTACTGAATATCAACATTGAAGCACATAATTGCTCTAGCAATGTTTATTTCAAGGCAAAATCATGTTGTAATCCACACAGACCCACTCCTACATGCACACTTGTTTAAAAGCATCTATGCACACATGTTTAAGAGCATTTGCAACATAGGCCAACAATTCACACAAGGAGAAATTAAGACACACGATCGCTTTTGACACTACAATGCACATGTCATAAGCATTGTGAAGGAAGATGTGAGTTTTCAAAATGTGCCTCCTAGGCCAATTGAATGGTGATGATGCATTTTTAGGTTTCTGCTGACAAATGAAAATAAATGTGTCGTTGGTAATAGCATCCACAAGGTTGATGAATGAACTCTATTAGTTCTTTTGCTGGTTACACACCTTAGAACTTAGTTACATTCAATCAATTGGTGCATCATGCTTATATAAAATTAAATGGACAAGGTTTTTTTGCAAATTAATCACACTTAGTTAAAGCATAATAAGAAACACTTAATTAATCATGTGATAATCATTTTTGGACAAAGGATTTTTAAAAATTTTTATAAGATTTGGTGGTAAATATAATTATTAGTTAAATCATGTAAAAACATCAATAAAATGTCATACTTGATTTTTTTACATTAAAATAAAAAACTTTGCTTTAGACACCATGTGTATTGCACCACATTTACATGTGGCAAAGGATTCATGAACTTCAAGCATACTTTGAATTTTTAAAAATATCAAGTTGTACATTTATTGGTTTTTGAGTGTTTTTTATATGTTTTTTACAATCCCCAATTAGTAAAAAAAAATTGATAATTAAATAATTTGTAATTTGAAAATTGAGAAACCTTTTGTGAATGTATAATTATTTGATGCTACACCTACTCAACTTTGGAAGTCTTAAATTCAAATTGAAAGTCAATATTAGAACATATACTAATTCAATTTAGAATTCCCAACATCCATATATTTCATTAAGCACAACATCCCATGATTTATGTGTCATTAAAATGGCGCTACACATCCATATGTAGTCATGATTGCAAAAATTTGACATGATTTGACATGGTTTTTGGCTCTTTTCTTAGCATTTTGACCCCCATGTCTAGAAGCAATCTCATGGAACCAAACAAAATAACCTTCGTTGGATGGGTAGATCAAGCTTTAAAGCAATAATTCATAAAACATCAAGTCTGGGTTTAGGACTACATGTATATGGCCTTTGAAGATCTACCTTATCTACATGTCACAAAATGACCAACACTATTATATAAATACACCCCATAGCCCTACATCAATAGACTAGCAGCCAATAGAGATTAATGTTGTAAACCTATATGAAGGTAATCTTGAAAATACTCAAACGTTGTTGTAGGCCTACTATCTCCAAATGTGACCCAAGAATCCATGAAGGTGCATAACCTATTATCATTGCCTCATTTACCTACGAGACACATCAAGGGAAAATAACCATTAATCAATTATTTTCAGTCACATGTTGTTGACTAATTCTAAATACCTAGACATTTTAAATAGAAAAGCAATGGAAAATGCAATTGCAAAGGAAATCAGAGTAGGCAAAAGTAAGGAGAAAGAAGACAAATGATCCAAACAAGCAACATAATTGGGTTTTCCAATAGAACGAGCAATTCAAAAAACTAATGAAAAGCGTGCCAAAGCATAATTCACTGCAACTTGGACTCCAATAATTGTTGTTGAAGTGGGTGACCACTTTCACCATGATTTTCAAGCAAGTCGTCGAGTAGATTTGCGCAAGTACATGGGGGTGAATATGGGTTGCACAACATGGGCTCAACAACAAGCAAGATTATAGGTACATGCTAAGCAGTAGGCACAATGGCATTAAACGACGACAAAAAATTACCTTCCAATGACTAAGGAGCAAGGAAGTAATTGTCCAACTGTTGAAGGAAAGATAGTGCAGTTGAGCGGCAAATGAAAGAAATGTAGCAACTAAAAGAAAGGCCAAGGGAAAAACAATAGTAAATGAAGAAAGTAATTATATAGTCAACACTAGTAGAAAAACTCCATTTTTCTACTAATGCAAGTTGGGTTAAGTGAGGAACAATAGCAAATGAAGATAACATTTATAGAATCGAATTGGGTAGAGTTGGGTTGAGGGAGGAACAAAAAAAATTGAAGAGAGAGCACCTATAGATGAAAACAATTAATTCCAAGTTTAAATAAATAAATAATTTTATTTAAGAAAAATAGAAAAAACAGAGAAGGGAGAATTATGTTGCAAGTTTTGATACATTCTATAATAACTAGCTAGCTAACAAGGCGACAACAAGAAAACTATAATGAATTAGGATTTAGGAGTCTTAGCTATTAGGACATGTAGTAATACAATGAATGGGGGAATGAAAAAAACACATCTTCTAATCAAAGTTGCTAGAATAAATCATCATTTGCTTTTCACATGTAGGAGCAATAGGTGTGCATGCAAGGTTTTGAACACAAATAAAACAAATAAAACACAAATTTTAAAGATCTAGAATAATCTAGTACACGCTAAAAGCTATAGACTTGGATTGTGGAGTTTGTGGACCTAATTCATGGTTGTACTACAAGCTACTAGTTATGTCACCTTGAGCAACATGGATTGGTAAAAAAATTCGAAATCATGGCATGAATATTATGAATTGTTAGTTGTAGCTAACCATGAGAGCAACAACTAATGTTGTTGTTGTTGATCATGATCATCATTGAATATATATATATATATATGTTGTTGCAATAATAGCAAGAATTAGAGTTGGTTCAATAGAAAACTTGTTGAAAAGAACATGAGTGAAGTAAGAGTACTAATGATGGACTAGAAGAAGTTACATTGGGGTTTGAAGGAGTTATGGCCTTAGTAATAGGCGTGGAAAGTAGGAGTGGGAGATGGTGCTAAAACTACTTGGTGGGAGGGACAAAAAATTTGCAATCATAGACATTTGCAAGAAGGGTGGTGGATTTGGTGAATGAGACATTACTTACCCATTACCATTGATTTAGAAGCCCTATTTTGGGTGTGATTTTAGACCTATGATCAAAAGTGAATGGTTATTTTATCAAAATGGTTCATCCCAATCTTCATCCAATTCGATGTGGGAGTAGATAGTGTTCATTAGTGGGCAAGTGTTTGTTTTGGTTTTAGGTGACTAAATAAGCCATCATGGGCTACCATATGTACGATCCATTTTTTAAAATCAATTTTTACCCCCCAAACTTTGAAGGAGTGTATCTTTCTCATTTTTGACCAGTTTTGAATGATTTAAACGACCATGGATGTGCTTTCTAGTGAACTACATTTTATCTTGAGACCACAACTGGAAAAGAGGCAGATTGAGTGAGACAGAGGTGACTAAGACACTATGTGTTCAGCCACTGGCCTGTTTACCCTACCTGTTGACACTTCAAGAGACACGAGCCTCATCTCTTCCTAGAGTAATAAGGGGATTGGCTGCCATCCAACTTTCATTTGGCAGCCACTTCCCATTCTGATCTATATATTAAGATATGTGTTTGTTTATTTGAATGTGGCAAGGTAGTAGTAACTAGTGACCAGTGTTGGGCAGGTACCTGATTTGGAGGCTTAGAATCACAGGTTTGGGTTCTGGTTAGTGAAAACCAAATTGGAATCAGGTACGATTTTTGTAACCAGAATCAGGGTTGTGGTTTAAAGACTGGAACAAAACCAAAATTGAGATATTGGCTTTTTAAGAACCAGAATTGGATAGTGATCCAGGATTTCTGAAAAGAAGGACTAGAACTGGGGGTTAACTGCTGGTTTTGGTCCAGGTTAGTTGGGACCAGATCAGGATTTTGTTTTTTTAAAGAACCAAACCCAAACTGGAATTGCTCTAATTTATTTTTTAGAACTGGAACCAGAGAGGTTCTGATAAATCTCAAGAATTATGGAACACAGGCCGCAACCCTTCCAAACTGTGCGGGCCCTTGTCCCTGCAAGCTCAGGAGAAAAGCCCACTTTTTCAACGGGAATAGTGCGAGGATGGGTGAAGGTTTATTGTTTATTGGTATACATGGGCCAACAGCTCATGAGCCCAATTGGGTTTTAGGGTTTAGGGTTGAAAATCTAAATGGGACTTAAGTACTTTCTTTTTCTTTTTCACTTCCTTCTTTAAATGTTTTGTTTGAGTATAGTTTGGCTGATGAACATACTTGGGTTATTGAACAACCATGGACTGACATATATATTCCAGGGGCATTAAGTTGTTGAGGACAGAAACACCAACTACAGATTAATGAAATCCAATACTATTGATACATACATAATTAGCTGCTGCAATTCATTAGCAACTTACAAGTGGTTGTGGGTTTGATGCACCTCTGAGACAGAGGATCAACTGACTGCTACCCTGGTGCCCAATTTCACACTTCCATCAATCCTCCAGTTGTCTCTCTCCACTCATCTGCTGATAACTTGGCCGACTGACTGTCCCCTCGGCAAGACGCATTGAATTCGGCGGTGTCAGAGGCAGTCGGTGATCAGCGTAGCGGGGACTATTGACCGTCGGATGAGGGGACTTAACACCGTGCTTTTTCGTCCCCCTTGGCCCCTCCATCGACCAGCCGTGAAGAACTTGATCAAACCGATTTAGACTACAGCTCTGAAGTCAGCCGAAATAAGGCATGGGTCCTCCAGAATTGTGGACCAGAACCACACCTTGAGGGGCCCGTCTTTGAAGCTGATGCCTCAACTAGAATCTTGTTTTTTGATTCCTTAGTACCGTAGTACAGGAGGCAGCTTCAACTCATGTCTGTCTAATTAATTAATTAATTTTGAAAATTCCATGTCGAAATGTAAACTATTCCAAAATATTCTTTATTTTCCTTCAAAGGAATTTTTAAATTTAAATTAACTTTTTTTTAAAGTTTAGCATTTCAACAAGTAATATAATTAGTTTCCCAAGCTGCCAAGGTGTTACAGTAATCAAAACTCAGCCCTCACTAACAGGATACTGTGACCCCGCTGTTTGTACTCTTGTAGCTGTTGTGGCAAGCATGAGGCTGCAAGGAAAAACCATCTAAATTATGTTACTCTCTCCAATAATCAGGCCAAGTGTTTTTGTGCCTGTTGGAATTGCACCAAATCATCAAAACCAAATAAATCCAAAGAGAGCCTAGGCTTTTTGCAAGGTAATGAATGTGTGACTTGATATGTGCCGTCTGGGAACAGTTTTCTAAAGGACTTTTAGATGAATTTCTGAGAGAAAATATGGCTCCTCTTTTCTAAAAGGGATATTCACAGATAGGTATAAGACGTCCTCCCAAAACACTACAGAATTTCTATGGGTGCTTTAGGAGAAAAATATAACAAATTTGTGCATAATAATATTTCTTAACCTTGTGAAAAGTAAGTTCCCTCCTCTATTTAGTAGGCCTAAGATCCATCCCACTCCTATCACCACATGATCTACCTCTGCTTAGGCTTATGATAAGAGAAGATTTACCTCATGCTTTATAGTGGGTGCAGCCTCAGATCCATCGCACTCCTACGACCACTTGATCTACCTTTGCCTAGGCTTATGATAAGATTTACCTCATGCTTTCTGGTGGGTGCAGCACTGTAGCCCATGGGTGGGGGACATTCCCAAAATGTGGGGTTGTGCTTAGCCACAACCTCGACCACAACGCCTGCGGCTAATTAATAATCACTTTGAGAGTAACATCCTATCCATGGTGAATGAAGGTCCTCATCCAATCGCCCAAGAGCCTTTTTGGTCATTGTATTCCCAATGGTCATTCCTTGTAACTGCGAATGGCCAGTAGGAACAGGGGTGTTGGGGTGGTAGGCCAGCATCAAACGTGACATGATCACATTTGATCACTTTGTGATAAAACCCAAGTGCGCTCATGTTACATTATGTAGCATTTTTGCCCATGGTGTGAGACCTGAATTGCAATAGTAGTGCAACACCACCAACAGAGGTATTGCGACATTCTTAAGGCATGGGAACAAAGTAATCAATCTCATCCACCACCTTCTACTCACATAACTTCCCAAGGTGGTTGTCATTTTGCACTGTCCTGCCCATGGCCCCTTATTTGGGAACTCCTCCACATGGGACTTTACCCTACACATAATCCCATTTTTATGATAAAAGTGAGGAATACACAAGGTTATTTTGTGGAATCCACTAGACCCACCCCTTTACCTTCGCAGATCTATTGGTTTGGAGGGATCCTATTGGAATGTAACTTAGCTAATCTAAAGTCCTTATACCACTATGGTAGAGCATATTCAAACATGAGGAATATATAGAGACCTTTGATTAAAAATAATAATTATAGAGGGCAAGCCCCTTAACTACCATACTTGTGCTTGCCTATCATAATAGGCCAAGCCTTTTGTGGAGTGATATTACAATGGATGACAATCATTAAGGTGAAAACACTTAAAATTAAACCATGCCCTATTATAGCCTCCCTAAACCACTCAAACTAGTGTAGCTTGTTTTGTTGGCTCAAGTGTGAACTAGTTACCTAACTAATTTTTCCTATCAAAACCATTTTTGTGATTTAATTAAAATTTCAAGGACAAAAATAGTCAAAATTCAATATTTCCAAAAGTCTCAAGTCCAAAAATCTCCAAATCACATTCATTAAATCCTACTCATCAAGGGCTTTCCAATAATACCAAGAGCACACCCAAATTGCCCTATAAATTTTTGTTTTGATTCGAATGAATTTTCAATGAAAAATTGTTCAATGTTCAATAACTTCGGTTATAAATTGATATCCATATGAATGCTTGCTTGTACTAACTCTTAGTTTAAGGTTCTTTTTAAAGTGGTTTAAAAGTACAATACAACCCAATGCAAATATTTTCATATCTAACCCAATCCATGGCCCATATTTGGCACACCTGACTTTGGTTTTAAGATCCTTTCTTTGACCATATTAAAGGTTTTTTTGGGGGTAAGATTTGAAATGCTATACCTGCCATTCTTAAGGGAGCCTCTAATAGAATATGGTACCCCTATCACATTTTTAAAATAAATTCATAAATAATTGAAAGAAACTAAGAAAAAAGTCCACTTAAACTTGGGTTAAATTGTAATCCTCATGTTGTCTTTAAAGGAAAAATGAGTACATTAAAAAAAAAAATCCAATTTATTGAATATGCTTATTATGCTAGTTTTGGGTGCTTCTACCTTGCAATGCAAGTAATGCCCTTCATTTTGCAACATCACAATTTATATGCATTCATAAATTCGATATTTACATGATGTAGGGCCCCACGAAATTTAGGCTTGGCATTTGGCTCCCATCTCACATAACATGGGCACTTCTTTCGAGAAGGCCCTATTCATCAGCCGTTACTTACCACATTGTGGCCACTTTCTGTGGAGATGGACAAGGGATGAAAAATATTTCTAAAGAAAGGTGGCTTAGTTGTGTTTGAATTTACATCTACTTTTGAATGAAATCCTACCAGATGGAAATTGAAAATTCATCTGAATGATTTACTTGAATAATGAATTTTTTGGTTAATAGAACGATTCTGGTATTTTTCAATGCTATCGTAGAGCACTTTCACAATGAAAAAGTGCAGCACCCCCTATAGTTGCTTCTAATGGTAAGATAAAACCTTTTATTCCTGGCATTTATCCATGGTTGCCATATGTGCATTATCCATGGGAATAACATTTTAGTACCTAGCCAGGTTAGGCAGTAATTAATTAGTTTTTGAAATTTCCATTAAAAAAAAAAAATCTTGCCTATCATGTCAAAAATTTGGAAAATGCCATTGGGAAGTGTCAAACTTTGAACCAGACGTTTAGTTTCTTTTGTATTTTTAGTAGCGATTTCAGAGTTTCTGGAAATGTGAAGATGTGTAGCTTTAAGATGAGATTTTATACTAGTGAGAAGAAGCTAAGTTTTGTTGTTGCAATGTGTAGGGAGAGTGGGAGTTGGCAAGGTTTATTTCACACACTAAAGTTGAAAAATGCTTGTTGAATTCTTACAATGTTAGGTGTGCTAAACTTACATGTGAAAAAATAACAAAATGAATTTAGTGTTAAGTCTTTCAAAGCAATGATTGTGGTTTCCTTTTAGGAAGGAGTTTGAAGAATGTGAAATTGTTGGATTTGGCAATATGATTTAACTCAAATCAGGTAATTTGCACAAGCTTTCATGAGCCCTAGAGGTGTACATTTTATTAGATTTAGTAGTAAGTTTCAGCATGAATTATCTTTAAATTGTAGGGGGTCTGTCACGTTGAAGTAAGGTGTGGGTGAGGGTTCAAAATGTGGGCAAGATGTTTGTAGTCTTTTTGCTAGACATTGGCAAGTCTATGAATCAACAATGCACCAAAAGTCTCTCCCTCTTGGATTCTGCCGAGAGTGTTATTGAACATTTTTTTTAAGATAGCATTTTTTCCTCCCACATTCTAAACCTTGAATACAAAGTGATGAAGAAGAATAATAATGCAATTCCATGCATCAACAAAATATAAATATTATTCACAAGACATGTCTATAGAACATTTATATTTGGTTTCATTATTTTGTTTAAGTAGGGGGATTTTAAATACAGAATATTTGGTGACTAGAATTTGGAATGTGATGGATAGTTGCCATTGAATTTTCAATAAAGTTTGTGCCAATCTATTTGTGTTCATTTTATACCCTTCTAATCAAGGGGAAAATCTCAAAAGTTAATGTTTTTAAAGACATAATCAATTTATAATATAAAAAGTGAAATTCATAATGAGTTCCAAGGGATGTAGTTTTTGAGTTTGAAATGTGGTTCTACTACATTTAAATCGATTGCTTACACACACCTAATATTAAATGAGAACGTTTTATGTTTTATAAATTGGGGGAGGGGGAGGATGGTGATTATGACCAAATCAACCTATAAGGTTATAGGGGCCCACTATTAAAGATTTGATAATTATTGATGTTCATCAAGCTTGAGGGTGAAAATAAAACATGTTTTGGAAACCATTTGGTTGACAATAGAGCTAAAAAGAGACTATAGTTTAGCCATATTGACATTGTAGGAAGGCTATAAAAACATAAATTTAAATTAAATAATAAACACAATCAATTAATGAAAAGGCACAAGCCAAATTCACTTCTAGACTAGTGTGATATGCAATAATGCGTTATATCATCCTTGTCAATTTTTTGTCACCAAAATGAAAGTACATAACATTTGCAAAAGATGGATTTTTGCTCAACATGTGCTTACAACATGTGTTTGTTTGATTTTATAATTGAAATAAAAATAAATACTTCATTTGATCAAACTTGGAAAGGGAAAATTAGTATGCATTATTCCATTCCTATTATCCATTGCCAACTTTTCTATGTTTAACATCAAGATAAATATTCAATCCCAACCACCAAACATTAAACATGTTTTAGGACCTTTAGAATCTTGTTCAGTTAAATTTGAAGATATCCACTTATCAACTTGGGCTCCACATTGCTATGCACTAACAATTAACAAATCAATTGATGAAAAATAAAATTGATTTTGTAAAAATTGAGTTCCATTCAAATGAAAACATTGAATTGTTTACATGCACATTAAAATGGAATTGAATTAAATTCAAGATTGATTGGATTAAGATTCAATTGAAAGAAATGGATAAAAAAATAAAATTAATTTTGCAAAACTTGAGTTCCATTCAAATGAAAATATTGAATTGTTTACATGCACATTAAAATTGAATTTAATTGAATTCAAGATTGATTGGATTAAGATTCAATTGAAAGAAATCCGTATTGGTGGAGAAGGTATGGAAAATCTACTTGTGAATATGGTATTGAAAAAAAATAAAATTTAAAAGACACATTTCCATGCCTTTTTACTTGTGAATGGATTATGGAATTTTAAGTTGTCCTACCTAAACTAAATTTGATGAATGATTGTCATTAGAATTATTTCATATGATCTTGTGCTGAGCACAAAAATATGAAAAGAAAAATTGTAAAAAAAAAAAAAAAATCATATTTCAATTTTGTGCAAACATTTTAAATTATTTCATCCCAATTCAATGGTCAAAATGTAAACAAATGATTGCGATGTAAAGGATTTACAACCACTTCAATTTGCAACCACATTAATTTTGATCCAATAATCAAAATCTAAAATTGTTGTATATATAATATATACATCGTATGTCACATAATTTGGAACCATGTTGTGACACCAAACACGTATACTTTTGGTTGCATGCCACATTCATAAACAAAAGTTAAATGGAAAAAAAACACAATGCCCTCTTTTTATATGTGTTTTTTTTTCATTTCAAAATGCTTTAAAAAATAAAATTGTAATGTTGTTATGGCTTACAAATAGAAAAAAACACATTTGATGAGTGACATACATTAAGTAAATTTGAGAAACTTATTAATATCAATGGAACTTTGTAATTTGAATCAATTTGAGCTAGTTAATTGTATTAGGACATTATGGATCCATGGGCATTGGGGCCCATTTCATAATGTACATCACTACAACCTAATTAAAGTTCATGTGAATAGGTGCATGGTTGATAGAAATTTATTGTGAAGTCCTATTTTAAAATATTGTTTTTGATTATATGGATTTGTGTTTAAGTTGAATTGCATAAAACATAACGATATATATGTGGAATTGTCTTATTTAGCCTAAGTGACCTAGCCCTCATGATTGCATTAATTGGGATTTCCTTGTTTTGGGATGAAACCCAACTCCAAAAATCATTAAAGTGGTTGGGTTTATTTCTATACAAAGAAGACCAAACGAAAAAAAAACAATTTCTTTTAATGTTTCATTTCCTTTTGGCCTAACTACAACCTTTCACAAGGAGAAAAAGGGCATTTTCTAACCAACCGATTTTCGATTACATATCGTCTTCAACTTTGTTTTGACTACACAATAATATTTATTTTAAGAAATTCATCATGGATGGGATGACATTTCAAATGAATTGACGTGTCGACTAGTTTAGTAAATGTATGACATTGGCCACTAACGAGTATTGACTGTCAAAATATTATATATATATATATATATAACCTAATTGAAGAGTAGTTGAAAATTCCACTTTGCCATGACATTATGCGACATCAAGTCAATTGCTTGACTATTTTGGTGGACCTCATTTTTGAATGGATGAAAAAAGGATATTGATGGACGAAATATTGCATGCATTTTCAACTGTACTTCAACTTTAATTATCATTACCTATATCCTACCCACACATTACCTACCCACCTAACTACTTATCATTACTTACACGCTACATACATGTTACCTACTTACTATTGTAATTTATACTTACATATTACATACCTACCTACCTAGGTACCTATAGACTATTGACCTACATAATTTAACTTACACCCTACTTTAAATCACCAATGCTATAATCTAAATCTATTTAATATAAAATTTATCACCTACCTATAATTACCTTGGTAATATATGTAATAAATACCTACCTAACCTACAAAGTATTACCTACAACCTACCTAGGTAGCTAATAGGCATGTAAGCATGTAGGCTACCTAAGTAACTAGGTTGGATAATAAGTGAGGCTAGATTTAATTAGGGTGGCAAGGCAAGGTAAGTTATGACTACCTATCTATTTATTGTCTACCTAGATGCAATAGGAGGTCCTTAGGTAAGTAATAAGTAGATATCTTAAGTCAAATGTAGGTTATTTAAATTAATTAGGTATAGGTAGATGGGTATTAAATAACTAGATAATTAGGCAAGGCTTTTAAGTAAGTACCTATTTGATTTTTGTTTAATCATGGTGTCACAATCCACAACCTACCTATATTTAACCTATTACTACCTACCTAGATCTATATAGGTTTTTAAGTTAGGTAAGGAAGCTAATCAGACCTAGGTGAAGATAGCTAACTAAGCTAGACAAACTACTTTAGTTTAACAAGGGTTCAATTTTGTGGTATAAAACAATTAGTATATAATTTTATGGCATTTTACAAATTCATTAAAATGCCACAAAATTAGAATTATACCATTTATAATGTTTTAAATTATATCATAAAATGTCATTCATTTATAAATGATTCCATTTATGCCATTAAATGTCATATAATATATATAATGACATAATTAATTATGAATGGATGGATTTAATGTGGCATATAATATGAATGAATGAATGATTTAATGTGCCAAATAATATGGATGAATGGATGGTATGACATATAACAATGGTGGCAATTTGTTGGTAGGAAATTCAAAATTTGAATTATAGTTGAAAACTACTTGAAATGATGTCAACTTGCATAGTTGAAAATTAATTGACATCCCAATTATAACCACATATTTCATCCATCCATAGATGAAAGGACTGCCCTTATATAACATTGTCATTCACTTTGAACTTTTTTTGGGCTCTAATTTGATTTGTTTTTCCTTTCTTATAGTTTATTTTGTTTTATTTGGCTTTTCTTTAGGCCCAACTTATGTTTGGAATTTTAAATAATGTAGTTTAATATCAATTCATGGATTTTTTCAAGTGAGTGCATCATGTTTTTTACATGTGAGGAATTTCAAGTTTTTCATTTTGGGGTTATTATTAAGTTGTTTTTTTATTATTATCATGTTCAAGCTTTTTTTTCTTCTTTTCATTGCATTTTTAAAATATATATATTAAACAAATTAAAGTCATATGGTGTCAAGGCAAATGAACATGAATAACATGAGGAGACAAATTTATGGAGTTTGGACGCCACCACAACACATGCCTTTTGCAATTATAGGTGCTTAAAAACTCTTTTCTTCTTTTTTTTTTATTTTCCCTTTACCAAGATATATATATATATTTATTTCTCCACCATGTCACCTTTAGTTTAAAAAATTTTAAGCTAGGTTTTTTTTTTTGAACGCTTGTTGGTTTTTTTTTCAACTAGGTTTTTCTTTGAACTTTTTTATAAAGTAGTTAGGCTAATTTTAGTACACTTAAGCGCTTAGGGAAGTCCAAATCCAAGGGGAAGGTTTTTCTTTTTTTTTGGTGTCCAAAAAGATGTTGAACCCTTCTTCTTGGCGCATCTAAAGCACTAAAAATTGTCAAAAATGGATTAAAAATGAGAAAGTTATGGCCCCCCAAGTAGGGGGGATTAAGAACTCAAAATAGCAAATCACAACTAGTTTTTGAACACGAAAAACTTCCTTTTATGTTGCTATGTTGTTATTATAGTTCAAAGATTATTTGTAAAAACTTAAGGTGGTGTTCCTATAACATTTTAAATCATTTAAAATGAAGAAGAATGAGAAAGTTATGAGCTTTGAAAGTAGGAAGGTCCAAATAGAAGAAAAAAGAAAAACATGTTTTGTAAGTATGAAAGTTTTTTCTTCAACTCTCATTGGTTTTTCTTCTTTTCTAGTTCTAAAACAAACCCTTGGGCAATGAGAGCTAAACTTATGAACCTTTTCAACCATCAATGCAAGTAAGGTTTTAATTATGTTTATTTTAGTAAGCTACTTTCAACTAAGTTTCAATTATATAATTTCTCTTATATTTTGATTAGGTTCAACTAGATTTCAATTAGGTTTCAACTATGTTTGTCGACTATGTATAAGGTAAGCCCATAACGTGTGCCATTTCTATTCGTTATTTAGTTTTAACTTTTCAAGATTTCAAAGCGGTTTTTTTTTTGTCAAACTTCCTTATTCTTGAGTAGTAAATGATGATGTTTTTATTGCTTTTTAATGTGTGCAACTAATGTATAATTTTTTTCTTGATGCATTATAATTTAGATTCCTATTAAATTTTCTTATTTTTAACAACTTTCATTTTCTTTAATTCAAAAATGCACGATGCAACTATGGACAAGTCAAAAAACATGGTCCAACAAGGCAATAATCCAATTAAACATGCCAATAATGAGTTCACACCATTAGTGGATAAACATAGGACAACCACCTTATAGGAGAATCATTTCATTGTTCCAATAAATGTTTGATTAATAACATTAGCATCTTCATGATGTAAATGGGACCATTTCCTACATGGGAACAATGTTTTCGTGCATGACTTTTAGATTATAATAGGTTTTGCATTCTTAGTTGATAATGTATAAGCAAACTATCCTTTTATTATGGTTTGATTTTTTTAAACTACTTTTAACTAGGTGTATTATCCCCATAATCTAGCTTTAACAATCTTACAATTGTGACTGTAATTTGTGTAGACTTGTAATCTCAACTACATTTCAACTAATTTACATAAATTTTGACTTATTTTAAACATATTTTCAACTTGCTTTGAATGACCTTGTAATTGATTTCTTTACTTTGGCTCCAAAAAAACCTTTTATGAAATGGGGTTTAGATTTTATAAGTCTAATCAAACCAACATGAAGACTAATAGGAAACAAATATATTTTGGTAATTATAGATTATGCAACCAAGTGGGTAGAAACAAAGGCATTTAGAACCAATATTACAACAATTACAACCAGATTCTTGTATGAATATATTTTGACTACATTTGGATGTCCATTGACCATAGTTATAGATCGGGGAATACATTTCATTAATGACACATTAAAACATTTGACAGAACAATTTCTATTGAAGCATGTTGGTTTTATTACATATTATCCACAAAGAAATGGACAAGTAGAGTCTACTAACAAAGTCATTGGTAGATTATTGACCAAATTGGTTAAGGAAAAAATAGCAAGATTGAGATGAACATCTATCTACAATTTTGTTTTCATATAAGACTGCCTACAACATGGCAACATGTCATACACCTTACTAGTTAGTTTATAGTTTGCATCTTCTAATGCCAACATAGTATGTCCCGTGGCTATTAGTGGGGACCACAGAGATGCAAAACCCATCGGAGTGCTACAACCAAAATTACAGTATTGGAAAAGTTACAAGAGAACAGATTGGAAGCTCATAACAATGTGGGAGCCAATTAGTGGTGCAATTTTTTGTGGAATCAATAGAAAAATACTCAGAAAAAGTTCCAATTTGGAAATTATGTTTTCTGGTTTCCCAAGGGAGAAAAAACACATTTGGGCAAATTCAAGAAAAGATGGTTTAGTCCATTTAGTATGTTGGGATGATTTACAAACAACAAGATGCCATATGTCATCCAAGTGTGTAATATAAGTGTCCATGTGGCACAATATCATATGCTAACATTTTTAATAAATCAATAATTTCAAGATTTGAGACCATACACATGGCATACATCAAATAATTTAGTTTGATGTTGGACCATGAATGCCCATGTGACACATGTCAACGTTCCATTGGTTATAATGTAAGTGAACAATAATCAAAATTCCAAAATTCCATGCTTTTCTTCGATGACATGACACATGCCAACACTACATTGGTTGTAATATAGTTGAAAGATAGTCATAATTCCAATTCCACACCCCCAAATGACATGACACATAGGTGGATGAAGTTCATCCATTGATTTGCCAACATGGAATCAACTAGGTCCAGTTAGCATTTTACAATTGAAATGTTGCGTCAACTAAAATGTATGTCGTTTTCAATTAAAATGTTGTCACCTCAACATTAACCCACAAATTGACACATGTATGTTGTTTTCAACTGTGTTGTAGGGTTGACTCAACATTGTTGACTATTTTGGAAATTAGTTGACAAAGTCATTTTTGAATTGCAAAAAAATTTTGTAGTTGAAAGTGATGTTTTCAACTATAAATGATAGTTGAGAAGTAGTTGAAAACATAGGTTTTTCTCCTAATGTTTGCACTCCCCCCCCATCTTCTTTTTTATTTTCATAAAACTAGCCAACATTCTCTACACTTCTTTTTTTCTCCTTGTTTTTTGTTTATTTTTTTGTCCTTTGTTTTGTAGGTTGCTATCACCATTGAAGAACAAAAAAACCGCTTATTTCCTTTTTTTTTGCTTCATTTGAATTTTTTTTAACACAATAAAAATAAAAGATATTTTATTGTTATTATTGAAGAATAATAATAACTTATTCTTCCATCACCCAAAGATATTACACACAAACATCAAAATTCCTTTTCAATATACCCATTATCACATATTTTGATTCATAATAAATTAAAAATATTTCTTGGATCAATCATTTCACAAATAATATTGTTAAAAACTTGATTTTAAAAAAAAACATTTTTGTCACTACATTGTTTTTATGATACACCCACAATCACAAATTTTCATTTCATCCATAATCTAAATTCTTGAGTCAATAATGCCACAAATGTTATTTTTATCCATTTCACCACCATGTTTGTAACATGGTCACTTGAACATTTTAATACATTTTTGTACATGTCCATAAATTTAATTTTGTATCTTTTCATTTGTTTTTTTTTTTTTTCAAATTGATTTTTTTTCAATTCGAATTTGTGGGCCTTAATCACCTATGCCATATTATAGATATTTAGCATGCCGCATTCCACACAATAACCGCATTCACCATGAATGGTTTACATGAACCATAAAACCAAATGAGCAATACCATCATTTGCAAGAGGAAAACATTGACTATGGCCATGACAAAATGAACAATACTTTCATTGATGAAGGTTTAAGGTCACTATTAATATAATAAACAATGCAATACTTGAACAATAATCTTAAGCAAAAAATATATTGCAATACCTACATATAATTATATTATGTACCTTCACCAAGGGGCCTTGGTGCATGGCATGGTTTGAATCTACAAGTATTGCAAAAGCTTACTCCTCCAACACCTAAATTACTTCAATTGCATATGGTTTACCAAATGCTATACTCACATTCATTCACCAAAATCATTGATGCCTTTTTGTTTTTCACCCAACATGTGAAAATTGTGAGTTAAATTGTTTTTCATCTAAGTTCCACAATAGGTGTTTCGCATAATCATGGCCCCTAGTGAAGGTATTGCCAAAACTTGATCCCCTATCATTTAAGTCCCCATCACTTGGTCCATTGTATGCAATACCCTCATGATTGTTATTTCATGTATTTTCATCATGGGGGTAAAAGGAGGGCTTCATTAGACAAAGTTGGGGGGATGGGCAATGAATATGCAATATTTTCATCTATCATTGGAGACATCACAACCTTGTGGATAAATAGGTGGAGGGGCTCCAACAAATACCAATCTCATGCATATTGAAATCTCTCATTAGTCATTCGTGACGTCACAACTTTGGTGGTTCTTTTAAGTAAGTGGGTAAGTCAACATGCAAATAGGAGTAGATCAATAACTTAAAACATAAGCTAGGGTGGTGAGTGTGTTAGTTCATAGTAAAGGGTAAGGTGGTAGGTAGGTGAGTATGGTTGGATTTGAAAAAAACAAGACGAAAAAAAGTTTGTAAAGAAAGGCAGGGCGAAAAAAGTTTGTAAAGAAAGGCAGGGCGAAAAAAG
>Ga0116229_10004103_pt1 | contig 23881 bp, 16 predicted proteins | sample S1TSphgellanicum_3_FD_87313 | JGI IMG/M metagenome (GOLD analysis project Ga0116229, IMG submission 87313) | Host-associated microbial communities from peat moss isolated from Minnesota, USA - S1T2_Fc - Sphagnum magellanicum MG | ecosystem: Host-associated > Plants > Peat moss > Unclassified...
CAAAAGAAAAAACGAAACCAGCGGTTCTACGATTGCGAAAATATGGTTTTTTGAAAAGAAAAAAAGAAACCGGCGGTTCTAAGATTCTGAAAATATTTTTTTCAAAAGAAAAAACGAAACCGGCGGTTCTCAGACTCTGAACTATAGTAAAAGGAACCGGCGGTTCAAATACCAACCGGACACGGGTAGGCAGGTAAAAGGGGCACCCCGAAAAACGAGGTGGAAAATGGAGCTTGCGGAAATAACTCCGCAACTCTCTCCCTTTCTTGTTCTCTTCCGCTCTTCTGGGTTTTGTGTGCGAGCTCGACTAATATTCTCTCTCGATCGCGAGCGCTTTGATGCAAAAGAATTCATCACAACCGAGTCGAGATTTTTTTGGGCGGAGTCGGAATTTTTCGGTGTCTGTTTTGGTGCTGTGTTTTTGTGTGTGTATGCGTCTGTGAATTTTTCCAGCATCGCATATCACATAGTTGTTAGGGTTTATGTTTTCCCTGCACAGGAGTGTTGCCTTTCCTAAGAGGACAATGGAAATTGGTGTGGTGTGAGGTTTGTGTGTGTGTGTGTGTGAGAGAGAGAGAGAGAGAGAGAGAGAGAGAGTGGCAAAGTGATGGGGTTTTCGGGCATGGGTTTTGTGTCCAGGAATAGGGCTTCTTGTTCATCTTCTGCTGCTGGTGTTGCTTCTTTTCTTCTTCGTCTTGTGATTCCTGTATTGCTGGTTGTGCTTTGGAGTTCTGCTTTGGGGGTGGAAGGATTCTACCTTCCTGGTAGCTACATGCGTCAATACCGGCCCACGCAAACATTGGACGTGAAGGTGAACTCCATAACATCAGTGTCCACGGAGCTGCCCTACAGTTACTACAGCCTTCCCTTCTGCAAGCCTGAAGGCGGCGTCAAGAAAGTGAGGGAGAATATCGGGGAGCTTCTGATGGGAGATCAGATTGAGAATTCGCCCTATCACTTCTCCATGAAGACGGAGGAAGTGGGTGTCAAGGTGTGCAGCATGCCAGCACTCACGGAGAATGATGTGAAGCACTTGAAACAGAGGATAAACGATAATTACCGAATCCATATGATTCTTGACAATCTGCCTGTCACCACTGCAAGTGAAGAGGGGAGCAAGAGCAGGAGGACTGGATTTGAGATTGGAGTCGAGGCAGAGAACCGGCATTACATCTACAACCATCTCCAGTTCAAGGTCTTGGTCCATCCTTATGATAGCGGCCTTGGATCTGGGGCATCTGTTATGAGTACAGGCGAAGGAGATGCCTTTGTTACATCAGCTAACAATGACAACTTGAATGGGTCTTTCATGGTTGTGGGATTTGAGGTTTATCCATGCAGTTCAGCTGTGGACAAGGTGGCTCAGAAGGTTGCACCACATGAGCAAATCAAAGTTAATTGCAACATGCCACCCCAGGAAATCACAGTGGGGGCACAGATTGTGTACTCCTATGATGTGAAATTTGAGAAGAGTTCCATTCGGTGGCCAAGTCGGTGGGATGCCTACCTCAAAATGGAAGGAGCAAGGGTTCATTGGTTTTCAATATTGAACTCACTCATGGTGATCTTGTTCCTGGCTGGGATCGTGTTTGTGATCTTCTTGAGAACTGTGCGGCGGGATTTGACAAAGTACGAGGAGCTTGACAAGGAAGCACAAGCTCAAATGACAGAGGAGCTCTCTGGGTGGAAATTGGTAGTTGGTGATGTGTTTCGGGCACCAAGATTTGCCAAGCTGTTTTGTGTGGTCATTGGAAATGGGGTACAGATCATATGTATGGCAGTTGTAACAATTCTGTTTGCAGCTTTTGGATTCATGTCTCCTGCATCCCGTGGCATGCTCCTCACAGGCATGGTGTTGCTATATATGTTTCTGGGAATTGCTGCTGGTTACACAGCATCAAGAATGTGGAGAATGGTTTCAGGAGATTCCACAGGCTGGAGAGCAATTTCATGGTTGGTTGCTTGTTTCTTTCCTGGAATTGCTTTCTCAATACTCACAGTGCTGAATTTCATCCTCTGGGGAAGCAATAGCACAGGTGCCATGCCCATCTCTCTTTTCTCCACCTTACTCCTCTTCTGGTTTGGGATTTCGGTGCCATTGACATTGCTGGGAGGATACTTGGGGATGCGAGCAGAGCCAATCACGTTCCCAGTCAGAGTAAACCAGATCCCTCGAGAAATTCCACATCAAAAGTACCCTTCATGGCTGCTGGTTTTGGGAGCGGGAACTCTGCCTTTTGGGACACTATTTATTGAGCTCTTCTTCATCCTGTCTAGCATGTGGATGGGTCGTGTGTACTACGTATTTGGATTCCTGTTTGTGGTACTGGTTCTACTGGTGATTGTCTGTGCGGAGGTGTCAGTGGTGCTGACGTACATGCACTTGTGCGTTGAGGACCATCACTGGTGGTGGAAATCCTTCTTTGCATCTGGCTCTGTGGCCCTATACGTCTTCTTGTACTCCATAAATTACTTAGTGTTTGATTTGCATGGATTGAGCAGTGCTGTGTCTGCAATCCTCTACATGGGCTATTCTGTGCTCATGGCAATTGCAATCATGTTTGCAACTGGTACAGTAGGGTTTTTAACATCGTTTTACTTTGTGCACTATTTGTTCTCCTCAGTGAAGATTGACTGAGTGCTATGCAGCACACCCAAATGTGGTGCCTTTCATGGAGACAACAAAGTTGCAGGAAGGACATTTGAGCATCTTCTTGAGATGTTGGAACTGCTCTTCTCATTTCTCTAAAGGAGATACAGCGCTTAGGTCTCTGATTAGATATAGGTAAGAATTAGTAAAGTGGCTTGGACATGGGAAAAAGGTGTAGTGTGCTCTTCTTGTGTACCATTGAGTTTTTCCAGAACAAGGTTCAGTTGTCATGTGATTTCACTTGTTGCAGACATCTCCTCTATTGTACTCCAAATCTATCTCCCCATCTTGCACTCCTCCAAACCCATCTCCTGTATTGCACTCCAAACCCATGTGATGGTCAATATGGTTTGATTATCTGCTTGTGGCAGTGCACTTTTTGTTTTCATTTGGAGCTTGTGACTCTTGTAGTTCAAGGATTCTTGAGGGGACTGGGAAGTGCACTTTCTGTTTTTGTTTGGAGCTTGTGACTCTTGCAGTTCAAGGATTTCTTGAAGGGATGGCAAGTTCACTTTCTGTTTTCTTTTGGAGCTCGTAACTCTTGCAGTTCAAGGATTTCTTGAGGGGACGGCAAGTGCACGTACTGTTTTCATTTGGACTTGTGACATCTTGTAGTTCAAGGATTTCTTCAGGGATGATGGTGTTATCACTGTACTGGGTCGAAGCTCATCATCATGCCTTTCCAGTTCCAAAAGCCATGACACAAGAGTGCAGAGAGAAAGGTAAAGAGTTGATTACTCTGGCAATAGTGGAGCACCAGTGGAGGCAAGCAATCAAAACGTCATTCAGTTTGGTCAGTGATCTCAAGAGTCTAACCTGGGTTGGTGGTAATACAGCAGGAAGAAGGTATACCAGAAAGAATTTGTAAGTCTTGGAATCGTGACAGACAATATCCCATATAAGAGGCATGCACAAAATTCCAGTCTAAAGATGAAGTGCATTGCAGCACATTTTGAAGACTCGCGCGAGGCTTAAAGCTTTGAAGTTCAAATTCTAGGGTTTGAAGCGGGTCTCTTGTCATTTGCCCTTTTTGAAGCTCTTGATCCATCTCTCGAGCAGCTCACCAGCGTCTTTTGCGGTTGACAACGCCGCAGCGCAATCTTCGATAGCGAGAACCGGTTCTTCAGAACCAGTTCGTCCGAGTGCCACGCTAACGCCGCCGCCGAGAACCCTCCTCTTTGCCTTTGGTCCTTCTGTTAGGTCTTTGCAACGGTTGCTCTCGGCGCATGCAACAAGAACATCTTCTTGCGGGGATGTTGCGTGCTGGTGATAGCCCAGTACAATGCGGCGACAAGGAGCCGCTGAGGAGGAGCAGTAGCAGCAGCTGTGAAATTCTTCTTAAACGTTTTGTTTACCATGGAAGAAGAGGAGGATGCGCCAAGAAGGGGATCTTCTTCGGCGGGGGGGTGGAGGAGGAGGACTGCAGCATCCTCCTCCTCCTCCAGTAGTGTCTTCAACAGGCTTGGTCCTCGGGTGCAGCCCTATGTTCCGCAGCCGGTTCATGATCCGCCGCTGCCTGGAATGATCTTCGGATGCACCACGGATACTTACCAGGAGTGCATGGCGCGGCAGCTCTTTGGATTGCCAGAAAGGAACAGGAATCAGGTCAGAGATCACTGTAGAAAGAGACTCTCATGTGGCTGCACTTTGCAAAGAAACCTTGTTTCTACTTTCTGATGTTTCTGAGACCAGACACGAGAGAGCGACCCAGTCATGGAGAACATTGTTCTGAAAGAGTTTTGCAGAGTTTGCTGTGTGATTGTTTGTCGTCAGGTGCTGCGAGTTGTGCCTGGCTCCAAGCTCTTTCTCTTCAACTACAGAGTCAAGGAGATGTCAGGGATCTTTGAGGCAACAGGTCATGGGGGCATGAACATTGTGCAGGATGCTTTCAAAGGACTATTCCCAGCACAGGTTTTCATACTTTTTCTCCACAATCCCCTCGAGATCCAATTCTTTTGTGTATGAAATTCCAATGCTTTTCTAGTTCAATGTACTCCTCCTTCTCCTCCATTCTTCTCCATAAAGCAAACTGGCTGGGAGTGTGTATTTTAAAGCTGCTCTATTGCTCTCTAGCAGGTCAGACCCAATTGGATCCTTGAAATTTTTAGCTTGCATGCATTATTGATTGAGTTCTGTGGCACTAAAGCTGAAATCCTCAAGCTCACTGAGCCCCCTGCAACTCTCATGTTTTGTTTTTCTTGCATTGTGTAGGTGAAAATTCGGTGCATAAGTACTTGCCCTAATCTGCCAGCTAGCATTTTCAAGCGAGCCATACATGAGAACTATTTTGACATCAGCAAGTTCAAGTATGAGCTTACGACAATTCAGGTATGTCAGAACAACCCCAGGTTGTGTCACATTGTGAAGCTCACATTGTCTTGTGATCAAAGCATTTCCATGTGATCACTATAATAAAGAGCAAAAGTTTGACACAGGTGTGTTGAAAGGCAGGTAGGGAGGCTTGTGGAGCTGTTTAAGAAAGAGGCTGAGTATGTCACACGATATCTAACAATGGTTGACTGTCACTACATTCATGCTTCACAAAACTGTCAAGAGCCTGAATACCAGAAACAACCTCAACATCATCAGCCCAAACATTCAAGAAAGGTTCTTGCCCCCTTCACTGCTGCATAGCGGATGTGAGATATTCTTGCAGGGATCTGGGTTTAGTAGAGAAATTTGTATGCTAAAGTACAAGTACTACCCACTGAGCCCTTTTTTATGGCATGATAAATTTCCTGTTGTGCGAACGCACACTGGACCAGGTTTGAGGATTCATTTGCATCTGCCCCATGAAGTTTTTGGGTGCCTCTTCAGTTTGGGAATCTGTGGCCTGTCTGTAAAATTTCTCTGTGGGCCAAAAATTCTTTGAAGCTGGATCTGAGCTCTGGCATTACAGTAGAAGACGTGGTCAAGACAAATGTGATATTGTGGCTGCTGCATGCCTGATGTATTTACCCTTTGGCCATAGCCAGTTAAATCTGTGTGATCATGTAGTATCTGTTTATGTGCAGAGGACTGCCAAAGAAGCTATAGAGGGCCAGATCATTTTGGAGATGCAACAGTCTGCATTTGATCATGGGCTGTCAACTTTGGTAACAACAAGTAGTCATCATTCTGCTGAACCCATCACAACAGTATCTGCCTCGACTCTACATCAGGTTCTGAAAGCTCAGGAACTGCACAGGACTGCCCCTCCAGAAGCCACAAAGGTACAGAAGGCAACCCCACCAATTGAGCAGAACAAGAAACTGGCAGATTGTTCATTGGAAGAGTGGGACATGGAAACTGGGACTTGTGTTTGCACAGCTGTAAAGCTTGTATCTGATACTAGAAGACACTCAATGAGAACAGAAGAATCTCAACTGCTTGCAGGGAAAAGGCAGGAGAGTGTGAAGGATAGTGCATTCAAGAGAAACTCAAAACCCATAGCTTCGTCTGTGACAAATGAGGTAATTTCAGTGAGCAGTGTCAAGGCTGTGCCAGGACTGGATATGAGACAGAAAGAGAATGAAGGAGACGTTTCTATTGAAGAACTGGATCAGAAGGTTCAGAATGATGGTCTCAGAAATGATGAGACACTTGAGCTGGAAAACGGAGATGGTACCTGCATGGAAACTGATACACTTGATGGTGTCAAAACATTGGACCCATCTACCAGAAGTCTTGACAAAATGAAAGTGACATTACCTGATCTAGGTGAATTGCAAATGCAGCACAGTTTGAAGGTTGTTGAGCAGGAAAGAGAGGAAGGGGAACTTGTGGAAATAGTGGCTGTCAAGCTGCATAATCAAGATAGTAACAGCCAGGAAAGTGGTAAGCATGAAGGTTATCAAACACTGGACACATCCATTGGACATGTCCAGAAATTGAGGTTACCAGGTCCAGTTTACTCAGAAATGGAGAACAGTTCAAAGGTTGTAGTGGAGGAGAAGAGAGAGGAAGGGGAACTTCAGGACATAGGTGCTGTGCAGCTGAGTGATCAAGATGGTATGAACATGGAAACTAGTACACAAAATGATGGCAGGCTACTGGATGCATCTACCAGAGGTGTTGACCAAAGGAAGGCATGGTTACCGAGTGAATTGGATATGCAGCACACTACAAAGGCTGAGGAGCAGAAGGTGATTGAGGAAGGGAAGCTAGATTCTGTTACTTCTCTTCCGGTCCCAGGATTTTCTTTGGTGTTTGAAACCATTACATCTGTTGTAGTAGACAAGTCTAAATGTACAGAAGATGTTGTTGGTTCTGGCCTTCAGAAGAGACGGAGAATTGAAGGTGACTCTGCCGATTCAAGGACCCACCATAATGGGGACAAGGCAGATGGTTTGCAAACTGCTGAGAAAGTAGTGGTTTGTGCACGTGGAGATCCACAAGGCTTCCCTGCAACGGAAATGACAATGGATTTTGCTACTACCTGTGGTCATGAGGCAGCACACCTTTCATCTGAGGGTGAGCCTGCAATGGAAATGATAATGGATTTTAGTGCCTGTGGTCATGGGGCAGTACACCTTGCATCTGAGAGTGAGGATGGCACTAACATATCAAAGCATACTTTGCTTGTTGTGGGAAGAGAACAGAATCTTGAGGATACCACTATTTCTGCCAGGGATGTAGAGAAAAAGCTGGAAGAACTAGAGAAAGGAAGTGCAAGCATCCAAGAGACTTTTTTAGCAGTTGAGACCACTGCATCAGGTGCACTGGCTGTAGCAAGTAAACATGAAGTGCAGGATACTGTTGTGAGTTGTGGGGTCATCAATAAGCAAAGTTGTGCAGTGGTGGCAGCAGTGCAGCTGAAGGTGGAGGGGGCTGAAGGGTCCCAGGCATTGGAAGGAGCAGAAATTTCTGAACTTTCCAAGTCAGGAGTTTGTTTAAAGCTTGATGGAATGGAATGTGAATCAGAGATCCCAAAATCATCCATGGAAGTTGATTGCAGTTCATCAGTGGGAGGAGATGAGCCTCAAATTGTGGATGGTGTTGTCTTGGAGCTTGATTATGCACAGACGTGTGATGGGGCTTCATGCAAAGAAGGTAACACTCGAGTTTGAGAATTTCTGGAAATCTTAGGACCACAGAACTGAGCCAAGATTTGCCTTGATTGGGTTGTTGACCATTGCCCCTTCTTCCATGGTCCATTGCTTTCTAAGATAACTAGCATGAGCAGCTACTCAACACATGTATTGGACATTTTGTAATATTTGGTATGTCCTTGTTTATGCTGCAGCTGTAGAGGATCCTGCAGTTGCACATGACACAGCAGCATCTCCTGTTCATCCAGATGACAATACTGATGAGGTCATAGAGCTAGATTTAAACATGGAAGAGGAGGCAGAGGCAAAAGATACCGAAGTTGCTGCTGGTAACCAAGCAATCAGAAAGCGAGATCGCTCTATCAGAGACATCACTCCCTGGAAGTTGCTGGGCAGGAGTCTATAACCCACTGCTCCAAGCTCTTTGTCTTTCCTGCAGATGGTGACAATGTGTTCTGTGACAGTTATGTCGATGGATTCTGAAGCCAGAGGGGCTCATCTGCAGTTAATGGGTTATGTTCTCCCTGTGAAGGCTGTCTGTCTCCAGCAACCAGTTGTTTTCTGATGGTGGTTGTGTTTATCTTTCTCTGCATATGCTGTAACTGGACAAGCTTCCACAGTCCAGCAAGGAGGGTGAAGCTACTGTATTAAGGATATCACTGTGCAAGTACCTCTCTACCCAAAGCATATACAGCAGATTTTGTCATCCTAAACTGGTTATGGAGGATTATGGATTTGTCTACACCTTTGAAGCTGTCAGTGATAATCAAGTATGTGTAGATCCAACAACACCAGTGGTTATGATGACCGTTTGGTGGCTAGCAATTGTCTTTAGTTTTGGTCAAGAAAGACTTCACTGTTGCACATACAGCTATCATCTGTCTTGCACAATGCTGGAAATGGTTCCACAGCCCAAGGCTATAGTGGATCACATTGTGTTGTGTTTGAGATAGTCAGAGCTTTTTTGTGAGCTCACCACAAAGTGGTGCCATTTTTGTCTCAAGGCATCTTGAGTTGATCACATGAGTAATACTTTGGACAATTTCCTTTTCACATATCGAAATCATGTTTGAGATTTATACATTCTTGGGGACTATGTGCCCAACGTCAAAACTTACGGTTGACGCCTAATGTCTTGAAGTAATGTTGAGTGTCATTCATGCACTTAAGATTGAATGCAAAGTTTGTAACTCAGAAGGAGTTCTCAACTCAGACCTCTTGTTATGGTTCTTTGGATGGATCATATATTGTTCGATCATCGATCTGAAAACGAGTGTAACCGATACATGAGACTAAGGTTTGCAATGGATGTACTGAGCTTCATTAGGTAGATAAAACCCCACCACTCAAATGATCATCAATTCTTAATTTTCTTTTGTAAGTGTCATAAATTGACGCTACACATTCATTGATGGAAATAATATATATGAACAAGAAGGTCTTGAGGCTAAACCTTTCCGCCCACACACACACACACACACACATATGAAGCAAATAAATAAATAATAAATAAATAAATAAATATAGAGTCAAATTATTATTTTAAATACCTAAGGTGGGGTTGGGTGTTTTTGCCCCTTCGTATTTGGAAACTGTTAAATAGGGAAAGGGGCCTTTAATGCCAGCAGTACAATGTAGTGCCACATTCTTTTTTATCTTGTCTGCCCTTGGCCCAAAAAACATTTTTTTCCCAAAAAATTGGGTGGTGCTGAGACACCTTTTGTACCCATAACATGCCATGTTATTATGGGTAATAAAGATTATATAGCATGTTATATGATTGGCATGCTACACTTAATATGGCATATAAACAAAGATGGTAAGCAAATGTTGATACCTTGCCAAGCAGGTTATGAAGATGAAAACACCTATTTGTTGTATTAAGGGCATGCCCAACAACAACCCTCCTTTGATGAGCTTCTATCAATATTTAGCACATTCAAAGTACATTATTAATTCCTTCTCAATCCCCACCTCCTGAATAAAGTGATAGACCATTTAAATCTTGCAACTTAGGCCAACCATTGTGATTGATCAATTGAGAGCAGTCATTTCTTCTTATTGAGCTTATTGTGGGCATTGCTAACATAGGCACAATTACTGGCCCAAATCAAATATACACTATTTGATTATAATATTTGGACTCTACATTGCTTCACACTACTATTGACAATTAAATTATTTTGTGTGGACATAATGATTTTATTATAATGATTTTATTTTTTAAAAGGATAAGATTTCATAAATTTTATTATATATCAATTTTTTTTATTAGAATTTTTTTACAATCTTAATTGGCTGGGCAAAATGTCAACGAAAGTTCAATTCATTAGAAAAGTTCACAACCAGATACAAACAGATAAAAACATTGAAAGAGTGCAAGACAAACAACAAAATACAGATAGACCCAAAAAAAACTAAAAAAAATTCAAATTGAAATTTGATCTATGATGAATTATAATTGAAAATTACTCTGAAATTGTTGTAGTGACAATCACCAAAATACCCATCCTACATAAATCAGTTCCAATGGAACCTTGTCACTGAAAATATAAGTTATTTGTAAAGTCACCCTCTCTTTCACCCCATCCGCTCTGCTTTCACCCCCTGTCTCCTCTTTCAGTGGTATCCACAAAGTAATGAAATTTTATTAAATCTCAGTATGGAATGCTGAAATTCGGCATTTAATGCACAAAGGTTCAAGAGTAATTATAGTAGTTGTACAGGTAGGAGCAGTGAAAATATATGATGATAATTTATAAATATTTAGAATATTTACAAGCAATTTAAATGGGTTTTGAGGTTTTTGTCATGATCCCAATGTGGGGGTCAATTCACCTTGACCACAGGAGTGGAGGCGCTTAGGAAAAAGGAAAGGGGGATGAAACTTAGTTTAGCACCACAATTCGTGGAAAAACTAGTTTGGGTCCCAGATATTCCGTTTTGTAATATTTCATTCTCAGTTACGCATCTGATGCTGTATTATGCCAAAATTGGCCGTTCTCTGCCCCTAATCGCTTGACTTTACCAAGATCTATGTGGATTGGTAAGCTGAACTTCGATTTTTGGAGAGCAATAATGTGTCTTCAGTAGCTTCTCTCTGGCTCTGTATCCCTTTGTGATTCCTTCACCTAAAACCTAGATTCTTGGCTTTACCAGGTTGCAATGTTCAGGTAGATAACATGCTGCAAATTGGCATTAGTGTGAACCATTTCATAGCAGATATCTGTAACACTGATAAAATCATTGGTATCAAGATCCACTGTGAACCAGCTGCAAACAGAGCGACTGCCATTTGGTTGCCTTTGAGGACTGGCAGTAACATCTTCAGACAGCAATAAGGTGGTCCATCATCCTTCCATGCTATTCACATGTCACATTTTCAAAGGCAGACCATGCTTATGTTGTTGTCATGACTCCAGAAGGGGTAACCATATGATTGAATGATTTCAGGTCAATCTCTGATACATATAACACCACCCAAACAAATTGAAAACACATTATATGAGAACATGTCAAATCCATGAGGATTATTGTTTCTGCACCTGCTGCATGGATAGGGTGCTGATGTTCTAACTTTATTAGATCCCCTTAAAATGAGTTACAAGGCTTGCTTCAAACCATCTAGGAAGTGACTCCACTGCCATCCGTCATTGAAACACAAAGCTAGATGGTTACTAGATGAGGAATAAGGAATCCAAGAATGTCTCCCAACATGATGTAAATGCTTTCCTGACTATGAACTCTTTGTAGGTAGTATCTGAACCACAATGTTGGTCCCGCTGTCAGCTGACATGCCTCAGTTGATCACATCCAACACCAGCTTTCTTGACTTGATGGGAGACCACTTCCACCGCTTATAATAACCAGCTGAGAACAAGGCAAGTGTGAATACCAAAATCCACTTGAAACCTGCAAGTTTGCGTTCATCCATTTCAGGCTCAGCTGCCCAGGAGAGAAAACTCACCACATCTTTTGCCATTTGTGATTCAGTGGCAACAGTCCCATCATCATATTCAACTCCACCATCAGTGAGCATCTTGGGCATGGCAATTGCACCCCCCGGGAAGTAAGGATTGTAGTGTAACCCTTCCCGGACTGACACCCCAGCTGGTGGCTCACGATACCCAGTCAGCAAGGCAAACACATAGTTTTGGCCATTGTGGCGAGCTTTGGTTATCAAACTCAAGTCAGGTGGATAAGCTCCACCATTGGCAAAACGCGCTGCCGCTTCATTTGGGTAAGGATTCTGGAAATGATCACTGGGCTTTCCAGGGCGACTATACATCTCACCTTCATCATTAGGTCCATCTTGCACCTCCACTTCAGACGCCAAGACCTTGACCTCATCTTCTGTGTATGCCACCCCAATGAGATCACGATATGCCACCAAAGATGCACTGTGGCATGCAGAGCACACCTCTTGGAATACCTGATGTAACACACACAAGAAAAATGTTTCAACAGACAGTCTGGCACATGCATTGCATCCAGAGCACATTGAGAGGAGCCAAAATTGCCGCATATTGTCTCCTCATGAATATGCTCAAAAGATCATCCATCTACCAAAAAAGAAACCCTAAATCTACTGATTGTTCTCTTCCAATGCTTGTCTACAAAATCCCTTCTGCACCAGTGCATGCACTACTTAGTGGATGCAAATAGACATCAAGATAATCAATGCTCTGCATGCTCAGAGACAACTTGATTTTGACCTCATCTCAGAAAAAAAATGACATATCTAGGGGAAAAAGCTCAAATTAAAGTTCTCTTCACCCTTGGAGCTAGTACTTCCTCCTCCTTCCACTTTGTAAACTGCTCACCCCAAAAGGACTCAAAAGCTGCCACAAGGTTTGCAAAACTTGGATGATTGGTTTGCTGTAGAATTCCATGGCAGCACTTCTAGACTGTGCACATATAACTGGGAAACTTTAAACCTAAACCTGTTTGCAAGATAACTGCCATGAGTCCCAGCCACCACAAAGATGTTCCTAATTTGAAACTGCAAAGATTTAGTACTCTCCTCATCATCATCATCATCTGAAGACTGAAAATCTGCGAGACCTCAGCAAACCTAGATCGTGATTCATGATGGCCGTGATCATCAACCCCTCATGCTAAACAGCTGGGATGATGACTACACATGTTACAACAAGTGCTCTGCAAACCGCATGACCAGCACTTCTTGACCTTAGTCATGCTGAGCGATCACTGAGATCAGAGACATTCAATCTCTCATTGAAACTGAAGGTCTGTCCATCTGTCCCTCCCTTCGACGTCTCCATTCTCCATAACGCCGTCCATGAAAACGATGCTAACAAATCTGAAACTAGAACAACAACTATCTGCGCTAAAAGAAATCGAATAGATCATGTTCTAGATCGTGCTCTGGATCGTGTTCTAGATCCTGTTCTAAATGGTGTTTTCACCTTATGGCCACGCCGAATGGAGGCATGATCGTAGGAGCTGAGGATGCCGTTATGAGGCCACGGATAATCCGGCGCAGACAAGCCATGCTCAGCCTCATCGGCGTAAGCTAATCCCGCAAGTCCAAACATCCCCGTTACGCCGGCACCTAGCAACGCCAACGCTCGCAAGCCTTTCGTTCCCACACTCTCGACGGCCGCCACGGCTCCTTCTCCCCCATTAAAACTCCCGTCCTGCTTCTGCTGTTGTGCGGACTGCAAGACGACGAAGAGGGGAGGAGGAGCAACAGGACTAGTACTCCTGCTGCCGCCGCTGGTAGTGGTGGTGGTAGCAGTAGAGGAAGCGCAGCTACGCTTCTGCAACAAGAAAGCCCTGAGACGAGACAAAGCAGGGGCCACGCTCTTGACCCCGCCTCCTCCTCCTCCCATGAGCGTTGGTTTGTGATTCTCTCTTGAGTTTACTGCAGCCAGCAAGCAAAGGAAGCAAATCCCTCCTCCTTTCTTCTTCACGGATGCGACAACACTACTGGAGCAACAAAAGAGTGGTTGTAGAGCTGCCCTTTCACAAAACAATTCATTCTGCCCTTTCTTTTTCTTCCTTTTTTTTGGCTAGGAAAATTTTCTTTTTGGCGACACAGTTTTCTTAAAATGGAATATTTTGCCGCAAATTCTTTTTTTAATGAAAATAATTTATATTAAAAAATTTTAAATTTTTGGCTACCTATCTAAACCTTTTGTAGAACCTGGTGATTTTTTCAAAAAAACAAATCCAAATTTGGTGATAAGAAACCTCAAAAAACACTTATTTCTTCCATTCTTAAGGAATAAGTGTAATATCCTTTCTTTCTTCTTTTTTTTTCTAGGAGGGACATTCATGGAAATAAGGTGCATCCTAAATATGTTTAAGAATTTCTCCAAGTGCTTTACAACCAAACTTGAACTTAGTGGTGCAAAAATTCAAATCCAAACTGAAGAGCATCTCCACCCCATAACAATAAACCATGTTTTTACATTAAAATAAGTTGGTGTTTAATGCTTGATGTGTTCGATGTTCCCACTCACAACAACCGTTAAAATTTTATTTCAAACAAATAATGAAAAATCATTTACACCTTTACATCCGAACCAATAATAATTGTCACTCACCAAATTCACAACAAGAATTTTTTTTTAATTTTTAAAATTGTAAATGACCATGAGAATGAAAATTTTAAGCCATTGTTATCAAAGAGCAATAAGATTTGCACTATCCTACTACAAGATTTAATTTAAAGAAAGGTCTTTGCCATTGTGAGAGTGAGGATGTTCTAAAGTAACAATTTGTTTGCCAATTAAGTCATAGCAACAAGTGTTTTCTCGACAATTTGTTTTTCAAAAATGAAAAAATAAAATAAATTGATGGTTTTTAAATCTCCAAATTTTGATTTTTTTTAAATTAAAAAATCACCAGGTTCTACATCAGGTTTCAGTAGGTAGCTAACAATATAGAAGGATGATGCTTAAGTGCTTTTACTATGATAATGTTAATAACCAAATTTGGGTACATCATCTTATGGATAATTGTCATTCAAGCTACATCACAAAATTGGAAAAGAATTATTTTTAAAAACCAGTAGCCTAGTAGCAACCAACTTAAAAAGTTGGAAAACTTTGGATTTTTAAAAAAAAATTACCTTATATTACCAATATTATGATGTAGCCACATTGGCAATCATCCACAAGAGGAATTTGCCAAATTTGGAAGCTATTGATTATTGAACCATTTTCTCAATGAAAATTTAATTAAATTAAAATTGAAAGCTGTATTGAAATTTGGAGCTGTTCTTGGTGTTGTTGTTGGAAAGCCCTCACCAAGTCAGATCTTACAGAGGTTATTATTTCACAATTTTTAGAGCTAAGGTGTGGAATATATTGATTTTCGAGTGGATTTTGTTGCTGGAAGTTCAAACAAATAGCCAAAATTGGGTTTGGAAGGAAAAATCAGTTGAGCCGTCAATGTGTTCATATTGTCAAATTTTCAAATTTTCAATTCTGAAAATCTAAAAAATAAAGAATGTGTTCACACAAAGCACTAAAATAAAAATATTGGTGTCTATGGGTCTGAGTCTATAGGGAGAGGGGGGGGGGAGGGGCATGGGGGGCACGCATTTCTCTTAGTTTTTGTTAGTTGATATTTACTTTTTTTTTTTGTTGTTTGTTTTTTTTTTTTTTTTTTCTGGTTTCATTGTTACAGATTTAGAATTTTATTTTTTTGTTATTTGATGAGTTTCATCATTTTTTCTTTGATTTGTTTGTTGTTTCAGATTCAAATCCTTGCAAGGTCATGATATGTTATACTCATAAATGATTAAATTTGTTTTTGCCACATTTGAGAACATTTCATCAATTTCAAAGTGTTTTAGAAACATGTTTTAAGTTTTGGAAGATTTATTAGGTTTTAAAAAGTTGACTTGTAGCAACAACTTGTAAATTGCAAATTGATTCAAAAGTTTTGGATAAATCCCATGTTCCACACAGTTGATCATTTATCATTTTGTTTGTTTGTTGTTTTATTGAATTTTTTTTTTGGTTTTGATTGTTGATTAAGTTGTTGAGTCCTTTGTTGTTTGAACTATAATATTTGTAATATTCTCCTATATACTATTTGTTTATGGGCCTTGTTGAGGCATTCTTCACACCATGTGAATAGCTTACATCCAACCTCAATTACACCTTCAAAACACAACTTGAAAGTATTTCCATGTTTCTTTAATCATGTGTCATGTTTTGTCATACTTCCAAAACTTTGAAGAGGCATAACTTTTTGAAAACAAATCCAATGAAAACATGTTACATCATTTTCTTACATCCCTCTTCAAGGCATTTCCTATAGCATGTGAATCATTTCCATCCAAGCTCATTTCCATCTTCAAACTGCATTTTGAAATGTTTTCATGTTTCTTTGTTCATGTGTCATGTTTTTTAATAAACAAAAACTTTCCTAGGGCATGATTTTTTGTAAACAAATCACACAGAAACATGTTTAACCATTTTCTTGTGTGCCTTTCAAAGCATCTCCAATGCCATGTGAATCACTTCCATTTGACATCATGTGCACTTTTAAAACTCATCTTGAAATCGTTTCCATGTTTCTTTATTTAGTGTGATGTTTTGTAATATGACAAAACTTTAAAGGGGCATAAAATCCTATTAAAAAATCTCATGGAGACATGTTAGACCATTTCCTTGTGCAACTCTTCAAAGCATTTGCAATGTTATGTGCAGTGTTTCCATTCAAGCTCATTTGCACTTTCAAAACTCATTGTGAAAATGTTTCCATGTTTCTTTGTTCATGTGTCATGTTTTCTAATATGCCAATATTTTCAAGGGGTAACATTTTGCATACAAATTCAATATAAACATGTTTGCACCATTATATTTTTTGTGTCTCCTTAAGATGTTTTGGACATTATGTGTGAATTGTTTTCATCAAACCTCATTTGCACTTTCAAAACCCATTTTGAAAATGTTTTGACATGTTTCGAGATGTTTATTTCTTTATTTGTTCAACATGTGTTATGTTTTGTAATAAACCAAAACTTGGAAAATGCATACCTTTTTACAACAAATCTAATAAAGACACATTACACCATTTCTTATGTGCCTCCTTAAGGTGTTTTTAATGCTATGATAATTGTTTCCAATTCACCTCATTTGCACCTTCAATAAATGTTTCAAAAGCTTTCAAGGCTTCAAATTTTGTGGAAACAATTCTAATTGAAATATTTGATATCATTTTTAATGTCATTATTTCAAGGCATTTTCAATACTATGTGAATCACCTTTATTTGACATTATTTGCATGGTAAGGCTACTTGATAAATCTATTGAATATATTTGGGTTTCTATAATGAAAAGTTTTGAACTAACTACCAAATTTTTTTGGAGTAATATTCTAGTATAATTTTTTTCAAGAATTCTATAATTTTATAACTAAATTAAAAATCATTATACTAAGGGATATGTATAAAATCAAAGGAAAATGCTTCAAAAATATCTACCAAAATGAGTTTCAACAAACTTTTTAAACTTCTTAAAATTTCAAAACACTGTCAATTTAAAATTGTTCAAAGATTCAACAAATGTTGATAATGTTAAAATAAATCAAAGCTTTTAACAACAAACTTCAAAAAACAAGCAAGAACAAGAAATCAAATGTTGAAATGATTTTTTTGCAAGGTGTTTTTCTATCTAAAGAAAAGAAAAAAAAATTGGCTAAAAACAATAAGATTCTAAAAAATGGCAATTTTTCTTAACTTGCACTTAATAAATTTGAATAAAATCCTATCTTTTGCAAAAAATTCCTATTTCAAATATTTTCTTGAAGTTGGTATCATCGATATTTTTTAAAGACTATGGAAACTATCATATGATAACCATGATGAAAATTTCTATTAACAAAAATATTGCACCCTGAAATGGATTTAATAGTTGAGATTCAATTTTAAAGTCAAAATTTTGACTTTTGTTGAAAAAGGTGGAATTGCTTACATCTCCTTCAACATATTCATTAAAGAACAACTTTCGTAAGTCAATCTTGGATTTGGAAAAGGTAGCACCATGATTTACATCTTATGCAAACAATCATCATCTCAACAATGTTGAAAGGTTTCCTAAATGTAACATTTTTCTTCAAGGAATTCTAGAGGTCTTTGTGTTTGTTGCTTTGTGACTTCTTGCCTTCTTCTTGAACAATTTAGCAATTTAGATTGGAAGAAAGCCCACTTTTCTAAGAAATTGTTGTAAGCTTGTAATTAATAATGATTACATTTTACCAATATAACACTTATTTCCAAAGTCTCAAACTTCTTTTGTATGGATGAGAATTCTTCATTTGTAAGATAGTTCTCCATGTTAAGCCTTTGCCATAATTGATCCACGTCTTCAAGGCATTTTTTCAAAACATCATCATATTTGGCATCAATTTCTTATTCACCTATTGTTCTAGATTTTGGGTTGAATTTCAACCTCCCAAAGTACCCTTTGCAAAATGGCAATTTTGGTTTTGGCAATGGTTCTTGCCATTTAAGTCATTTGATGAGCATGTTGATTTTGTTGGCAAGTTTATGATCAACATGATTGTTTATTTAAGACATCACCTTCATTTTCTCATGTTGTTTAACTATTTGTTCTTCCAACATCTTATCCTCATAATGTTTGGTAATCTAAGCTTTGATTTGAGTAAATTTTCCCTCCATCAACTCTAATTAATGGTGTTTATATGTGCTTGTTTTGTACCTTCAATTCTAAGTGCAATGCTTTAATATGTTCAATATTGAACTTGTGCATGAACTATAGGTTGTCATCTTTCAATTTGTGTGATGCCTTTTGTAAATTGGTAGTTAGATGTTCACATCATGTTGAGCTTGAGTTTTTGTTTCCTATTAACTCATACTACGTTGTGACTATCTACCAACTGCCCAATGGTGTGACCATGCAAATCTATTTGTCCCAAGTAATAAGACAATTTTCATACCTCAAACATTAGGTTTTTTGACAACCTATGATCATGACTTACTTCTACATCTATTGAAGGATTTCATGTGAATCGAAAATTGAAAGTAGTGGAAGGTAGGTGGCGAAGTCTTGTTGAAGTCCCTATTAGCAACAAAATATTATTTGTAACAATCTTTTGCAAGATTAAGGTTAATTCTAATACATTATCAATTGAAAATTATGTTGGTTTTGTTTCAACCAACCAACCAAAACTATATTAAGTTAGACATGCCAATTGGATATAATCATATTTAATCCAACCCATTAAGGGCCAATTGTATTTTATCATGGTTAATTGATTTTTTTTGGGGCATTCAATTGAAAGTAATTAATATGGATAGGTTGAACCAATTCGATTTGATCAATGTTGTCCAAGGTTGATTGTAAGTGATTGTGGTTGTTCAAGTTTTTTTTGTTTTATTTTAAGGTGATTGATTAAAAATAATTGAATTAAACAATTAGATTTTATATGGGCCATCCAAGACAATTTAAATTAATTTTGGTCATTCTTTTTTTTCTTTCCTTAGGTGATTGATAAAGAATGATCAATTTGGATAGGTTAAACATATGGATTTGATACAAACTATCAAGACAACTATAATTAATCATGGTCATTTTTTTCCTTTAGGCAATTTATTAAAAGCAATTGGGTTGGACATGTTGAAGTGATTAGATTTGATCCAAGTTGTTCAAGCCTAATTGCATTTGATAAGAACCATTTGATTATAATTAATCATGGTTGTTTTGATGGGTAACCAACTAAGAGCAACTGGGTTAGATAGGTTAAAGCAACTATATTTGATATGGGTCATCCAATGACGCACCCCCAAGCTTTTTGATGGACTCAGCTACGAGTCCAAAGAAGAAAACAATGGAAGGAAAAGGAGTTGGGGCACACTCCCTGGCTCATAACACTTAAGGTGTAGAAAGGCATGTTGGAGCTCTAGGATGGGACTAGGAAGATTGACAAGCAAATCATTTACTCACATGGACCTACACAAACCAAACAATAGGTTGGCTAATGCGTAGCTGGAACACCTTTGGTGCATAGATGAACCACGGGCAAACATGGACTCATAAGACTCACCACGGCCTAAACTTGGGGAAACCACCACCTTCCCCTTATAATATTCTATGTGCCTGGTCACGAGACGAACACCCAAATGTCATTTTGTCCCGGGATTTCCAATTGGGAGTCTTGAAATTCCCAAAGTTGGAACTCCCGCGATTTTGGAGGCCCATAAGTTTGTGTGCAGACCTCCAATTAAGGTGAGGTCTAAAGAAAAATTATAACCCTTGTTGAGAGTTTTCCAATGGTATATTGCTTGCCACCTACATGCAAGGAAATCGGGGCGATTCTTGACTTTCAGTGGTTGGGAGTCAAATTGCCAATTTGACTCTCGGCCCTTCTTTTGGCCATAACTTGTATTTTAAGTGTCCAAATGGGTCATCCAAGCCAATTTTAGACATCTACGTTCCAAGAGTTTTTCAATGATATGAGGAACTTCTCAATCCAATGAGTTTGACCTCTAAAATTGCTCTCTGAAAATTCAGGAGTACATTGGGATTCTAACTCCCAAAGTGGGAGTTCATTTGGGAGTGTGGGGGTTCATTCCCTCACACTCTCTTGCACTCCCGAGATCATGAAATGTGACTCCTGGGCTTCGCTATTGGCCTGCACCTTTGTAAGCCTTTGCCTTGGTTGCAAGCCCAAGGCAAAAAGAAATGCACAACAAAACACATTTTTAGTCTTGAATCCACCATGAACTAAATTTTGTTCAATATCCACTATGTTTGTGTTACATAATGTTTTAGGTGCATGAGCTTTTGTATTTTGCATTGCACAAGTCTTTTATCATGTGTTCAATTTGTGTGAACTTTCAATGTTTGTTGTTTTCACATGCGGTCAAGTTGTGCAAGCTTTTGCTTGTTGCGTGAACTTGTGGCTAAAGTTTTTTTTTGGTTGGGGAAGGTAAGAGGTGGAACATTGGCATGAAACCTATAGAAATTTAGAAGGGAAAAGGTTTGGGTTCAAAGGTTTTGGTTTTGGTCGGGTCAAATGTTCAACTTTTGCATTAGAGAGAAGGTGTTGACGTTTGGTATTTACACATGGAAAGAAAACCCAACTCACATCTAGCAAATTCTCACACTTAAAAAGAAGGGCGTCACACATAATTGAACATTTTTACTTTATGGAACAACATGGTCCGTTTACTCATAACAAAGTGCATTTATTATACAAAGCCTCAAGAAATATTCTATCACAAAAAATTGAATGTGAATTGAGTGCACTTTAAATGCAATTCATTTTTTCCAATAAGTAAGCACACATTTGTTACATTTGATCTTTTCAAATGATTAATTATAAGTGCACTATAAATGCAATTGATTTTTGTAAGGTTACTAACTGAACTTTGATTGATCTTGGAATGCCAACAAGTTTTTCAAAACTCAATGTGTGGTGCATTTGTTGTTTATGTTTAGGCCCAAGTTTTTCCCTTGTTTCTTTTTCTTTTGTGTAAATTATAATCCTTGATAACATTGTGTATCTACGAATCCAATAATAATAAGTTTTGCAAGTGAAGAATTTTTGCTTCTTTTTCTATTTAAGTTGCCAACTATTGGTAATATTATGTATATATGGGATCCACAATAACGTTCAACTAAGGAGCTTTTGGTGTTTGATGTAGAGGGTGGTCCAATCACAAAAGCTTGTTTCGTCAACATCTCATGGAAAATACCTTGCACTTGGATTGAAGAATTCAATTATTCACATTCACATAATCAAGTAACTTTGTTCCATGAAATTTTGTATTGCAAATTGCGAAAACATGGAGTTTATGTTGAAAAGGTGAACTAAAAATTACAACAACAAATGGCACTATTTGATGAATGGGTGCAAATAAGGTGAAGTAGATGACTCATTGTTCCTTGTCCAAAAAAATTACATGTGGTCATGAAAATGTTTTAATGTATTGAAAATAGAATTTGTTTTCGTACAATAATTAACATGATGATAATCTTTCATTTTATATTTAAAATGTTGAAAAACCCCATCTTAAAAATAAAATTAAGTATATATATATTTTTAAAATCTAATTGCACAAAATGTTCAATTTTACAAAATGGGGTACATGTAAATGAAATATTCATTTTTAAAAAAATCGATTTTATGGAGCCTTAAGAAATACTTATGTATTATCAAATTATGGATGTTATAATCATAATATATCAAAATTTTAATATGAAGTAGGTTTGAACACTAGTTTGACCTAGTTAATTTCAATTTTATTTTCAACTTACTTTTGTGATACCAAAGTTGTTCAAACTTTGTATCCAACTTCCCATAAACTGAATATAGGGCCCTATGGTTTTATATTTATACTTCAAAATATTTTGAATCTACTTTCTTGTGTCCATGTCAAAAAAAATTCCATTTTTTAATTGGATTTTGGGTGGACTACTTTTTTTTGTCTACTTTACCTTATCAACACCCCAATATAACCGATTAAAATCTTTAATAATCTTTAATTAGTTGGCATCAACTAATGGTTGAAAAGCTTATTGGCACTTTAGAGATTAACCAAACAATGTCATTTGATCAACTCATCAAAATCAAACATTTGATTAAAATTTATGTTTTGAGGAAGGAACTTATACTATAGATAAGCTTGAAATTGATCCACTTTCTTAGCCTACTTACAACAATATCATCATAACCCATTGCAAGTTGTGGCTTGCAATGTAATTTGGATTTCTTTAATTTATCATGTAACAACTATTCTACATCCCATGGACAAGATTTATCAAATCTTCAAATTTAAGCATCACATACTTTTTTGTTTATTGGTGACAATCTTTAATTTGAGTTTATGTGTTTTGACTAGTAGTTGAAGGTCATTTTTGTTGTGGAATCTTGACATGGTATTTAAAAGCCCATGAAAGTTTTGAAGTACCACAATAATAGAAGCATTGCCGGGAAGTTCCAAATTATTGTTTTCTTATTGTGGATAATCTTGACTTTACAAGAAGAAATCTGTCCTTTTTCACCCCCACACATTGTGATTACTGTCTAATTTGATTATATTTCAACTATATTTAACCATCTTAAGTTTGCAAGTGGTTTGTTACACTAATTAATGATCAATATTGTTCATAGTTGTTACATTCATTATGTTGTTCACTTATGAGTATAATTTGAACCCTTTTTTTTATAATAATTTTAAATTGTTGATGTGAAAATTGAAATAACTTTTTATAATGGGTTAGTATTTTTTTTATCATTTCTTCAACTATTAACATGGTATATGGGTTGAACCATCAACTTTTAACATGTTGAAAGCATCTTAGGAACGCAACAACGTGGTGAACATCCTTACCCAAAACGTCTTGCAAAAAAGATGAGGAAAAAAAATTAGAGCCAAAGAGGACACCCATGATTTTAATGTCATTGACATGAAAACAATAAAAATTAGCTAGGAAAGCAAACCTAAGAAGCAAGCCTAAAAGGGCCCAAATTAAACATTTGCAACGTTTAATGACCAACCCCATAGAAGCCAAATGGGAGGCAAAATTATAAAAAACAAATGGAATAACATGGGCAGGGTCAATGATATATGGGTATTGTTGACCAAAGAAAGAAAGACACAAGAGAAAAACTGAAATTGAACATGAATTAATCATATTGACTTCCAAGACAACCCAATCAAGGTGGAGTTTGAGGGTGCACTTAATGTTATGGACCATTGATTCACAACCCCCTTTAATGACAATTCCAAATTGATGTTCAAGGGAAGAATGCATTGGAAAAACATTTCAAAACTATAAGAACAATGTGTTATTAGTGGCATGATTTGTTAATGATTAATATGTAATTAACCTTTATGGCTAATTATGAAACAAAAATATAAGAACATGTTTCATGTCCACGTATCATCAATCTTACTTAATGGGTGTTGGTTCATGTTAATTAATTTTGATTTGTGTAAATATTGTGAATATTGTACAACAACAATAACTACCCTTGGTTTATAATTTTGATATCAACCTAGGTTGAGAATAGTGATGAACAAATTTGGAAATAGAAATTTCATGCAATTATTGAGAAGTCTCAACATAAATTAAAGGGGCATTGGTTTTTTTTTTTTTTTTTTGATTTTGTTCGGTCATAATTGGGGTTTTTTTTTTTTTTTCCTAAAAACACCTCAATTTTATTCCATTTTTTTTGCCCAAAGTTTAAC
>Ga0116229_10004104_pt1 | contig 23881 bp, 20 predicted proteins | sample S1TSphgellanicum_3_FD_87313 | JGI IMG/M metagenome (GOLD analysis project Ga0116229, IMG submission 87313) | Host-associated microbial communities from peat moss isolated from Minnesota, USA - S1T2_Fc - Sphagnum magellanicum MG | ecosystem: Host-associated > Plants > Peat moss > Unclassified...
AGGTTCAGTGATCCGATGGAAACCATGGGATGAAACTGGGATTTCATGGGATTTCATGGATGGGATGAAACTGCCCCCCAGGGGTCAGTTTATTTGGTCAGTAGTTTTTTTTTTTTCCCTTGAGCCTTTTTCTTATCATGTTTTTTTTTTTCCTTTCTCTCACTTTTTTTCCTGGGCCTTTTTTTTTCTCTCTTTTTTCTTTTTCTTGAGATAACACACTTGTGCATTATGCACAGGGTTCACACTAGTTATGGTGACTTTTGGCAATTTTGTTTTAAATTTGTAAGAATTTTTTTGCTAAAATAAGGAATTTTTGATAAAATATTTTTTTGCATGTGCAAGACCCTAATCAGTTTGTCCTAGAACTACCACATGTTAAGGTAGACAAGCCCTAGTTGAACTTCAAGAAATTATAAAGGCACGTGTGAAAAAGAAAGGGTCATATGCATAGAAATAATATTTGATAAAATGGAAAGGTTTCTTACTAGATGATGCCACTTGGGAAGAAAAAAAGTAATTAAAAATAATAATCCCATGTTTTGTATTGGAAAAAATATGTTACTTTAAGTGGGGGAGCATGTTACATCCTTCATGCATTAATGGCAAGGAGCATTTGATTAAGTGCAAGGAATGGCTAAAAGAAACAACATCACATGGTGCATTCCAAAAATACCAAGCATACATGGTATGTTCAACATCATTAAATTAGAATAGAAATAATTGAAACTTTTAGAATTCGTGGTTGAATGGTAAATCTACACTTTCACACAATCAATGTAAGTACTTCTTATAAATAGAGCAAGTGTGTAAATATTTTGAATTATTATAAAATTTTGAAGCACTTACCTTTATGCTTGTCGTAATTGGGGTTGTGGCAAAGAGATTATGTTTGCAAAGAGGGTCAAGATTCAAAGAGAGCTAGACTCAAGAAAGCTCTCTAGAAGCTTGGTTCTTGAGGTTTTTTTTTGGTTGCTAACCATTTAAGTGGCCGTTTGCGTCACAAAGCCATCAAATTGGAAAAAGCCCTAAGAATGGTTTATTACTAGTTTCTTTACGATGATTAAAGGTTCAATAAATTATGATGGGAGTTTTGGTTGCCTAACAATGTAGGTTAACTTTTGTGTTATTATGTTGCTTTGAACGTTTTTTAGGGGCTTGAAGGGAGTGGAATTTGTATTTATTTTGTCCCCTTATAAAACAAAAATGTTATAATGATATAATGTAATTCTGAACCAAAGTCTGAATTAGGTGTGAATTTTGCAAGTGAAGCCTCAACACATCGATGATGTGACAAGGTGTTTGAAACTATGGATGGCTAGCCAACTAATAAGGTCACCTAATTAATTGTTAGGCTCCTATTATAATACTAGTGAATTCAAGTAGTAATGCAACCATAATAATTAAAGATTTGGTGAAGATGATCTGGGGTGTTGTAGACGATAGCAAAAGACCCCATAGATCAAAACCACAATCGAATAACATGGGTGTTGGTGTGGAAAGGTAATTCAATAGGTGTAAAATAGACAAGGAACTACAAAAAATGATGCACCTTTTAAAATTTTATGGTCACCCCAATGTTTCAATATTTGAGGTGTCATTGAGATTTTTTTTAAAAAAAATTTGTGAAGTTTACATGGACGTCAATAAGATCCAAGCCATGTCTCTTTAGATGTGGAAGATGATTAAAAAAAGGTGGGTTTGAATGAAAGAGAAACATAAATAAATAATTATGTGGACAAAGTTCCAACAAGTTTTCGTAGATTTCAATACCACCTTCCAGATTATGCTCATCCATGGAGTTGGAATTGATGGAATTGACCCAAGGGTGTATGACCATAGTAGAGTACAAGGTGAGATTTGATAAATACACATCATATTTTTTAGCTAGCATAGGCCATTTTAGCTATCTTCCTCTTATTCCTTGTTATAAACACCTCCATGGGGTTGATGTAGTTGCAAATTTGGACTAAGGCCCTATAAATGCCTTCCACTCACCTGAAATCTGCCAACCCTTTCTAGAGCTAGATGGTTGGGATGATTTCCTTGGCCAAAACCCAAGCTTTCACCAAGGTTTTTTCTTTTCTTTTCACTTTTGCAAAGTAGCCAAGGGGGCCAATTGTGAAAATAATTTGGTGTATAATTGGTTAAAATCCATTTGAGGTTGTAATTTTGGATGGCCCTGTTGATAAATTCATTATTACAATCCACAAGTAGAAATAGGCTAGCATGCAATCACTCCATTTATAACTATGTGTGATTAATTGTTATTTACAACTAGCCATGGTAACAATTGCAATTATAAGTTAAATTATCAAAATTTTAAATCACTTTTGTGATTTTGTTGCAACTATTGGCTTCATCCTTTCAATGAAATCGTTTTACCAATGTTTCCATGCTAGAAGGTCATTTATGGTCCATCAATCACAAACGTGATCAAAATTAATTGTAACTTTATGGGTATATAAAGGTGTATTGAACTCATATGTAGTTCATATTTAAAACATATTAAATTATATCAACCATACATAAAATTACATATGTGTACTATATATATATATATATATGGAATATATAATGTCCATATTACATGTCTATCCAAGGTTTATACCATTAAGTTAAATGACTTTGATATTAAGGTTCCAATAAATGTATACAAAGTGTATGTAAAGTTAAATTAACATGTATTGTAACGGGATTACATGCTTTAATACGAATTATAGTAATAAGTAATAATTACTAATAGTTACAAGTTAATTAATTAAATAACAATAATGATTAAATAATAGTTATTTTGATTTCATTAATAATTTGATAATTGATGGTTAATATATATTTTTATAATAATTTATTAATTATTTGATAATTATTAAGTAAAATTTATTAAATAACTAATTTTGAACTATTAATCAATACCTTAAAAAAAATTAATTGGTTAACTTAATATTAGTTTTAATTTATAGTTATTTAATTATTTGGAAAATTAATAATTAATTAATTAATTAATTCAATAATTATGGGTTACTTGACAACTAATAGCTAATAGGAAACACAATCAAAAGAGCCCCCCAAGTGAATGGACACTTTTTAAAACTAATTTTTGTATGTTTGAAAGATCGCAAGGGTCATTTAAATGTTTTGAAATATTTTCCAATAGTTGCAAATTTCACATGCTCAAAGATTGACACACATAAAAAATATTTTCACATATTTAAAACATTCAAACCTTGAGAATGGACAATCTTTGTTTTTTTCAAACATCATTTTTTTTCTATCAAATGTGCATCATCCTTTTGAAAATTGGAAAGGATTTCAACACTGATAATGTAAAAAGACAAAAGGATTTGAACACATTTGGCTCAAAAGTGCTTTTTGACCTTAAAATTATGGATTTTGAAAATGTGACTTTAGCAAAAGTTGTTCATATTAATGTGATAGAAGGCATAACATATATGATATATAATCAATTGTAGTCAAAATGTATTTATATATAACATATAGTGTTAACTTGGGTATCCAAAATAATAGTTAATAATCAATAATAACATGTGTTATTAACAATTATTGATGAATTATTATTATTAACTAATTCATTAATTGATGATAACTATTGACTAATAATTATTGCTACTAATAGAAGTTAATATAACTAATGGAATAATAAGTAGGTTGATAAGTGGGTAGGTGAATAGTTAATTAATTAGTTAGTTGATCACTCATTTGCCTACTTACTTATTCACTTGCAACCTCAAATTTTATCCATATTTTTTATTATCCATTTTCATTTTAAACATTATATAAAGAAGGTGATTTGTATTACAATTTCATATTGAAACATTGTGGCATTTTGGATGAACCAATCAAAAAGGTTCAACCCAAGTGGACAATCCAAAATAAAATAAAGATATTTATCTACTTACCCCTCATATATATTTATGTTTTTTTCACCTAACTACCTAGGTACCTACTTAAGTAGGTATCTATTTTAGGTAGGACCTACCTACTTACCATACATTTACAACTTCATAAAACCTAACAAAAATAAACCATTGCAATAAAACTATGGAAAATGAGGAGACCATGCCAACAAAATGGAAACCAAGGTGTTTGGCTTGTAAAATCAACAATGAATTTAACAAAGCTAAAAACATAAGCCATCAAGTTTTTGCATTTGATTAAATAGGCCTAAGAAGCCCACAAAACACTTTAACCATCATAACAATATTGGTGTCATGTTGCTTTCCATGTTTAATGCATTCTTTATATGGGATATTTTGCTAAGTATAAAATCATTGTGCAAACATGTGCACAAGTGGCAAATGGGTAAAGAACTTATTGCAAAGCTTTAATTTCATAAAAACCAAAGTAGAGTAGCATATTTTGCCTTCCACACCACCTATTATCTATGGCTTGCCCAATTCAACTAGTTTTAGATACTTTGCAAAGTTGGAAACGAATATTCAAAATGTTGTCACAAGGCCCCACATTTTTGTGAAAGGATTCAAATTAAAATGGGGCACCATAGCATTTGATTTAATTGTGAGTTCAAACATGCCTTGTTGGTAATCAAAGCCATTACCAACATATTGAAGAGCTCACCCACCAACATATTTTGTTCATCCACCTTGTGGGTTATGGCATAACATGCATAGAGTTGATTTAATATATAACTTGAAGGTGTTTAGCAAATCATGCATCACATTTTGACTATGACCAATACTGGGGACACACAATCCTAAGAGCATCAATGATACCATGGGTTAGAAACATAATTTCCAATTTTCAAATCAAAGCTTTTCTAGCCTTTGCCAAAACACACAAAATCATGAACTTGCTACTTGCATGAACATGAAAAAAAATCAAGAAATTGGGCAAAAAAATGGAGGTCAAAGGTAAATGGAATAGTTGCGAGGTTGACTTTTGCATTAGTTTTTCATTGGTGACTCAACAACAACAAATACATCCTAAGTCACCAATGAAGGCAATGTGATCTCCAATTTTTGATGAACTACCCAAACCCATTGGCTATTTAGCTCAAAGGTCAAATGTGGAACTTTAGAACTCAAAGCCGGCCACTTGACAAGCACAATGTAGATGTTGTACTTGAATCGTCAGAGGAAGGTTGCAATCAGTAATGAAATTCAGGTGGGTAATTTTCCATGGGGCATCCAACCACTACTTTCATAGGATAGCTTAGTCTTACTCTATGGTTTCTTTGCAAAAAAATTGTTCTGACTTTTCTTAGTTTTGGGAATGGAAATTTCTTGATTCTCATGGAGATATTTCTTTGCGGTGTGCACTTATTGTTGCTCCAAAGTCAGCAATCATCTTCTTTAATTGAATTGTTGGCGATGCAGGTGATGAAGGTGTTCACAACATATTTTGTGGAAAGGAGATAGGGCTTGAGAATGCTCCTTGGCTTGGGCAGCATGTTGTCCTCTCATTCTACTATGTGTGTTGGTTTGACAATGTCAATGGCACTTTGCCCTGGAGTTAATGACTATTTGTCTCCTGTTTGCTTAGGGTCTACCTCATTGTCATGTATGATGTTGCTGGAATGAGGCAACATGCTGGTAGACAGTTAGAGGTATGTATGCCCCTTTTTGTCAAACTCCCTGTCAATTTGGCCAAGATTTTGGATTTCACTCATGTGGCTGTCATACTGCAATGGTTCATATCTCTGTTGCAAAAGACACCTTTTCAAATCTCTTTTGTGTGTTGAGCTTTGCTATCCAATTCAACAGATGGCTGCACTGTTGAAGAGTTTGCATTCTTCCAGAAAATTTATCTGGAAAATATCTTGCTTATGTTATGTTTTATCAATTAAAATCCATGGATCCAAAGTTAAAGATACATTTATGTGCTGGGTGTGCTCACAATGGCAGTGTTGATGAAGCATTTGAACTCCTTCAGCAAATGCAGCACGAAAATGTATAGCTAAATGGTGTCCCTTTCATTGGCCTCATTAAAGCATGTGCAATTTCATAAGCTTTGGATCATGGAAAGTGGGTGCATGCCCAATTTGTTAAAGCTGGATTGGGGACTGATGTTGTCATTGCAACTGCTCTTGTTAACATGTTTGCTAAATGTGGCAGCTTGCAAGATGCCCAGCATATCTTTGACAAAATGAAGGTTCACAATGTCATTTCATGGACTGCAATGATCAATGCATACAGTGAACACAACATGTATGTGGAAGCTGTGAATGTTTTTCATCAAATGCAACAGGAAGGCATGGAACCTGACCCTGTGCTGTTTATTTGCCTATGTAAGCCATGTGCTGATGAAGCATCCCTGCAAGGAGCCAGATTGCTCCATGGTAACATTGTGGCAACTTCACTAGAGTCAGACATTCGTGTCAGGAATGGTCTCATTGACATGTATGTTAAGTGTGGTAGTGTTATGGATGCCCACAACATCTTTAACAGGATGCTTAAAAGGGATTTGGTAACATGGAGTGCAATGTTAGCAAGTCTTGGGCAGCCCAGCCATGGCGGAGAGGCCTTAGAACTCTTTCATCAAATGGTATCTGAAGGCATAAGACCTGACAGTGTCACATTTGTACCTGTTCTTTCTGCCCATAACAATGGAGGCCTAGTTGACAAAGGACTCTGGTATTTTCATCATATGTCCAAAGACCACCGCATTGCACTGACAATTGAGCACTTGAACTGTAGGATTGACCTTCTTGAAGGCTCAGTGGGGGAACCATGTGCAGGCTACAAGCTCTTTGGGATGCACTACACATCATTTTTCAGGGCAACAATGTGCCACATGTTGGTTCTTACAAGGTGAGCTCTGGAAATCTGTTGACACTCTAAACTTTCTAGATCCATGAACTGAGACTGTTGGCAAACAATCTTGTATGGATATTAGATGCAAGAGGCATTCATATTGTCTTTTTTATCTAGAGTGAGACTGACATAGCATTGTCTATCTTTGTAGGTGTATGTGCATGAACTTGGCAGCTGAGATGGAAATGGGCTTGTGGGTGGGTACAATGAACTTTTCACGCATTGTACCAGATGGTCTCCTTGTGTTCTTCCCATCTTACTATCTTCTCAATTCATGCATTGAAGCATGGTAGATCCCAATGAGTAACTTTCATTGTTGCACACACTTGTAGGAGCTCCTATATATGGATTTTGTTTCTCTTTTTTTCAATGGGTTTTCAACCACCTTCTTTGATTGCGAAAGATTCACAAGTCCTTATAATAGGCTTTATGCAGGTTAATCAAGGGCAATTGCAAACTGTAGCTTTGTAATCTGCTTTGAGTGCAATCTGTAAATGTAACAATTGTTGTTTCTACACGGCAGATGTTTATAGCTGCAACAAAAGGAAGCACAGTGTGGAAGAGAATTTGCAGGAACAAGCAACCTTTCATGGAGCCCATGGAATCAACCCTCTTCAACCGAGGCAAATGTTTATATATACAAAAAAAATCTTCTATCAAAGTGTTTTCATTTTCTTTTAAAATCATGAAATGCAGATTTAAACATTTGATGATACATTACGTTATAACATTGGTGATAATCATGATGTTTGTAAGCTATAAAATGTTCTTCCATTGAAAGTGAAGATGCCTTTTGTCTTGTTTATATTTAATTGTTTAAAAAATTTAATTAGTAAAAAATGGTACATTGTTGTCAAATAGGGTGTTTAAAGCAAATTTCATAAAGTGAGTATTCTACATTTACTAGAAAAAATAAGAATATAATAAATTGACATTCATGATTGTCTTAGCTTACTTTATTTTTAAGGCCCAAGTCAAGAAAATGGAATCTTTAAGAAAAATTTTAATAGTTTGTGTACATCAAATTGTGATTCCAATTGGGTCCACCATAGCTTGTAAACACCCTTGTAGAGTTCATCACTACCAAGGAGAGCACCACACACCTGCACTTGGTTAAAACTTTGGGTCCAGTGAATAGTGACAGATTGGGTTGTTAGGGGTGGCAGGGCATCAAAAGAAGAAGGTGAGGAGGCCAAAAGCATGGAAGCATACTGAGGTCACTACAAGGGCACGGTTGAAGCAAATGTGAGATGAATTCTGGGGCACTGCTCTGCACTATGGTGGTCAGAAAGGTAGGTTCTAATAACTAAAGAGCCCAAACGAACACCCATGGCCTCTTGTCTCCACAGTTTTTGAGTTTGTAGAATTCCTTTTAAATCTCTTTGTGACAGTGAAACTTTTGAGACTTCACTGAAGGTGTGTGTATGGTGTAATTGGCTGATAAAGATAATGGTATAGACCTCTGACTTTGACCTTTTACATTAATCCACTGCAATTGGTGAACACATTTAATCGGACGCTTCAAATCTATCAACTAAAAAAAATTTGAAGATTTGAGGTTAGTTTGCATTGTTTTTCCAGAAAGGTAACCCCCTTAGAAGCGAAGGTGAGAAAGTCGTGAAGGTATTAGGTGTGTGGATTCTGGAAGTCCCAATACATGTCTAGGAGATGTTATGTTATACCCTTGCAATTCAGATCAAAGTTCATATCTTCTATCTGCTACAAATCTAAACCAACCTCAAAATTAGATGCAAATCCTGAAGCAATAGCTTTGGATCTTAACTCAGAGTGCTAAATGCAATGATTAAGTGTATGATGATTAATCTTTGACCTTATTATCTGTAAGTTGTAACCGTGTTTTGTTGATTAGCACAGTTGTCATGTCCTAACATGGGTTAATCTTTGTTTGATGGTTTTCATAGGTGCCAAGTATGACCTGCCGAACTATGTGCTGAGTGAGCCCATATCCAGATCAAACAAGAATAAAGAAGTGTCACTTGCTCACTTGCTTTCATGATGGCCATGCAGTTTTCTTTCACAGAACTATGCAAGGAAGCCATTTGAGTGGTTTTTTGTGAAGCTTTTTTTGCCCATAGAACTAGTGAATCTTGTAGGAAACGCCCTGGAGTGGAAACTTGTCTGATCTGGTTTTTTGTCTCCACCAATTGTTGCTTTAACTAGAACTATGAAAGGTTAGGTAAATTGTTTCAATTGTAGAGGTTGAGAGACCAAAACTATCCTCCGAAAAAAGCAGTGCTAGGTTGCAAGGATTCCTTTCACCGTCTTGGATTGAGGAGATTGTGCAAAAGCTCCACATTCCAATTGCATGGAAATCATTTGTGTAAAAATTGGGATGATGAAGATAGGTGCCTTATAGTTTGTCAAACTCTTCTCTATAACTTCTGGACATTTGAGTATCTTTGATACCTTGTTTGTACAGAAAATAAAAAAAGATCTCATTGAACTACTTTCAGCTTTCCTTCAGTTTATGAGTCTCAGGATTTAGTGCAGGTTGCCCACTGACATCTCAAAGATGTGTGGTGTCATATCTGGCAATGTTAATGAAATAGCTGTACTTATGAGCATTTGCAGTGAAGAGATATGAACATACCAATATTTCTGACTTCAGACAATGGCTCTTGAGCACATATTTGTCCAGAAGCTAAAAAGTCCTTGTGATCTGGTCTGCAACAATGGGATCTGGTATACCATAAAGTTGCAAGAGAACATCCCTTCTAAAGATTTTATTTACTGGCATTTGTGAAAAAACAGGGGTGAGGAGACAAACATATGTTTCTGTCCACTAGCACATAAATGTCCAGATGTTCACAGAAAAACAATTTGAGGCAGAGTCAGTATTGACTAGCAACTAACAATCCTCACATTTTTGTGATTGTCTTTTCAAGCTCAACAAAAGCACCACCACAAATAAAGGAAATTTCCTCAGTGTCAACTCGTAGCTTAGATTTATCTGAAACCATTCAGTTCCTCTGCTTGGCTTTAACAAATGTTGAAAGTCTAAGCTGAAGTTTGATGTCTGTCAAATAACAACATAAATCCTTTCAAAGATTATGATGAAAAATAGAAAGGTTTGTTATTTGAAAATGTTGGCAACCTAAATGTGGTCACCTCGGGGATGTTTGCATGCACCTTTCTCTGGGACATTTACAACCTGCAATAAATACAATTGAACTTGTTATAGGTTGGTAGTGACTATCAAAGGTTACCCCAGGGTGTGAATACATGTAAGCTACTGCAGAATCCACAACAGCTAACAACCAGAAAGCATAGAGAAGAGTGTTAGAAATACAACTGTAATATTTTGATTTATCAACATAATTTATGATCAGAGGTGGGTAGTACACATCGTTCCCTCCAACATTTGTAGGAGAGCTTTGTTGGGCTCCTTCGCATCAAATTCACTTTCTTCCCATCAAGTTCCCAGATAGTTCCCAACAATGTCCTGTTGTTGTCATCAAGTTTCCAAATAATTCCCATCAAATTCCCGTCTAAATCCTTTTGGTCCCATCAAGTTGCTGGAAAGTTCTGATCAAATTCCTTTTGTTCCCATCTCATCAACTTGGACGAGATTCTGAGTGCATTGAAACATACGACAGGTGCAAAGGAACTACACAAGATAATGTCGAACTGGAAAGGGAAGCTCTCTTTCTGTTTGATGATGTCATTGCTGAGAGGAGAAAGGGATTGGCAACGCTCATTTGCTCTTCACGAACGAATGCAGGCTACAATATTGTGATCAGGAATGTGTTGAAGAATAAGAGATGGACACTGGGTGAAGGTCTTGTGAGTGAGACGATAGAGAAAAAAGTTGCAGCAAACAAGTTCACATACTCCAATCTCATCAGTTCCTTTGGTAAGGCTGGGAAGTTTGATTCTACATCCATGTGGTTGCACAGGATGGAAGAGAAAGGAATTGCTCTAGACCTTGTCACCTTCTGCACTGTCATTGTGCTTGCAGGGAAGTTGAAGAATTTCACAAGAGTTGTGTCCCTAGTCTCACAGACAAAAGCTGCTGGTAAAAACCGTAAACCGTAAACCCTTATAATCTATGTCCACCACATGTTGCTTACATCTGAACTCTCAGAGCTTTTTGAGCCATAATACTCATGCCTCTTCTTCGTCTAAAAATGAGGGCTCCTACTGATTTCATTTGCTGCCTGCATTCGTTGGTGAATTTCTTCCTGTGTGTGATTCTGTCTCTACCCTAGACCACAAACCTTCCTAATATGTGTTCACCATATGCTGCCTACATTCTTTGCCAAATGCTAATGATGCTAATAAGCCTCAGCATAAACCCTAAGGGAAACATGAACTCAAGTGCCAAAAATTTCTAAAATGCAATCTTAACCACATGTATGGACACTTCAGGTTACACCCAGTTCCATGCTTTTGCAGGCTATATTGACTGAAAAATGCCTTTGGTTTTGAAAAATAAACATCATTTGCATTCCAACGAGAGCCTGGTTGTTGAATATTTTTATACTCATTACCTGTCTTGTTCTTGAACATTTTTGGCCAAAAGAGGATATCACATCAGCAATGATAGTTGCTAAGGACCAATAAACACAAAAATTGGCCTAAAAAGATGCTAATCCTCATATATGTGAAAACATCAAGTCTCAAGGATAGTGGGCAATTCTTTCATGTGCAGAAGACACAAAACAGTTTTCTTGGCCGATCTGCACGTTCACCTCCTCTACACGTCCACCCCCTCCGAGCAACACAGAGACCTAGTGAAAGCACCCAAGATCATAATTCCAAAAAACAAAACAAAACAAATAATGCCTTCTATGGACCGCTTCCTTTTGGAAGATGCACAACTTACCATTATGGCAGTCCTTCCAAAGTCGACAGAGCCATGCCATCAGGCACAGATTTCGATAATGCCGACGCATCAGCAAGCACTTGCCCAACAACGGCCAAACAAAGAACAACGCACAAATCTGACAATTCTTTTACGATCGCGTTCTTCATTCGACCTTTAGTTTTGAATTTCATTCGAAAAACTTACAGTCCTTCATGAGTCAGATACCAGAACGCTCCTTCCAAGGCCCTATGTATTTTGCCTGCTTCGTGTTGAAGAACATATCTCCCTCACAATGTCACATGTAAATATCACACAATCTAGAACCCATCTGAAAGAGGAAGGGAAGAGATCATGCGCAATAACAAGAGGCAGCCAAAAAAAACCAACTCCAAAGAGAACAGGGGGGATGGAAAAAAATCATTCACCCTAATCTTGTATTAAGAGAAAAGAAACGCATTTCAGTCAAAGGCCCTAAACTGCCACATCTCCCAAGAATTCCACGGGGAGGGAAATTATTCACGGCCACCGAAAGCGGCAAGAGAAAATTTTCATCACAAGAAAGAGAAACGAACAAGAGACAAATTGGGTCTTCATACCGGACGAACATGGAAACGGAGGGAAAACATATGGGATATAAACCCAACCTTTCTCACAGCATTTATATTTGTACCACACCATTTTATTTGCCTCCGCATTCACACACATTGAAGCAAAGAAAAAAATTGTAGTGTACATTGGAAATAATAAAAAAGAAAAAGAAAAAGGCCAATTATTTTTATATTTTGGATCTAAAAGCATACAAATTTGAATATATTGTACATTTTGCTACTTGGGAGAACCCAATAAAGATATATGAAAAGATTTAATTATAAATTTTGGACATTAAAAAACCAAATAAAACCAAATTTAATCATTTTGAAAGTAATTTAAACCAATTTTAAGCCCCAAAAAACTAGGGTTCTTTGTTTTATATTAGAGCATGCAATGAAACATGTTTAATGATATAAATTATGGTCTCTCCAATATGGATTAATTTCAACCACATAAATGAATGAGTACCGGGTTTGGTATTATTAATAATAACGTGGGTTAAATAATAGCACCTAGGTGAATGTAATAATGGGAACAATTGAATGGTGTTTGATAATTGTAAATGATTTCATTCGTTGACATTCATCCATGTCCATATATATCTGAATTCACATCCGTCATTAATTGCAATACATACATGAGGAATATAAATGTTTTGTACCATACATTTTTCTTCAACGGATGTTTTATTTAGCCTTGTATTCTTCATTCCTTACAACGTTGGATGCTTCGATGGTAAACCCCACAAGCTCTTTGAAAATGCATAGTTTTACAACTCATAGTGAACTAGTGGGTGGCTTGTTCACCCTCGCCATGCTCTTTTCACAAATCCTTGGGCCCTAATGGTAATTTCATTCCCATGAATAAACTAATAACTAATCAAACTTGAAATCTTATAACAAAATTTGGTCTAGTTTTTGTTTCCAAGTTTCATTTGAAATAAAACTTGGGTTCAGTCCCACTAATTGTGTCATTTTCAATCCCCCCTTTTGTCATTCTTTTATTTTCTTTTTTTATATATATATTTTTTTTTTCACGACTTTTAGCAGATGTAATGCAAGGGTCATTTAATTTAGCCTTTTATTTTTCCATTTTCTCATAAGCTTTCGAGGATAGAGTGTACGACACATTCACGTTTGTTTGTTGGATCTTTTATTTTTATTTTTACTTGCAACTCCTTGCAAACTAACAAGTGGCTTGTTCATCGGCACCCCAAACTTCTTCACAATTTTTTGAGTTGTAATGGTAATCTCATTCCAATTAATAAACTAATACAAACTAAAATGAATTAGAACTCGGTTTTACATAATCAAATAATAGATATTCATTGACGTATGAAATGGAGACGTGTGTAAACATAACAAAACCATGTGGATGATCTAGCTAATATTTATTAAATTACCTTATACACCTTGCCTAGGTTGCATACATAAATAATGTAGGTTAGCCTAAAAAACTAATATACTTAATCCTAGGTAACCAAGGACTTATGTTAAAGGGCCAAGGTTAAAGGGGATGATGTGAGGAAGGTTGAAAAGGTTTCTATCAATCACCTACCCACATATTGAAAAACAAATGAAATTGGAAGGGCGAGGTGGAGGGAGGTTGGGCTTCCGATAATTTAACCTACCCAAATAATGAAAGAATTTTAAACAAGAAATTTTTTAAAAAATGCCAAAAGATTCTTGGAACCCATTCCTAGATTTTCATACTCATTTATTCCTTTTTGTTCATTTTTTCCCATTTCTTTTTTTTCTTTTTTTTTGTTTTCATTCCTTTAGTTTGTTTGTCTTCTCTTTTCTTGTGTTTATATTTTTCTTTGTTTCTATTTTCTTCTTCTTCTGTTGTTTTGGTCTATTTTTCCTTCCTTTTTTTTAATATACATTTTTATCCTTTTTTTTTTCATTTACAAGTTTTTCCCCCTCTTTTGTAGATATTTAACTTTCATTTCATTTATATTGTTTTTTTTCCTTTTCTTCTTATTTATTTATTTATTTATTTATTTTTTCACGACCATGTGTGCATTCACATATAATCTACCTAACTGAGGGATTTAACATCATGGGAAAACCAGAGGCAAGGTTTGAAACATTGAAGATTGTGTGGGAAGTGATATGCCTAATAACACATAATATACCTCCCAACATTGTGCAAATGTTGGTGTTTTTCTTCTCATAGTCATGCTAGTATGATAAAAGAAATGTTTATTAGTGGTCCAAGAAATTGTGGTGTTTATGAACACCAACTATCCTCCAAGTGGAACCTATAAATGCAAATGAAATGGAAACCTCAAAGGTAAGGAATGTTCCTACCATATGTAGTTCCACAATTTGCCTCAACTATGCAAAAGATAACACAAGCTTCAACCTACAACCTTCCTCAATAACTTTGGCTCAAATAAAATTTGTTTTAAGCACATACAAAAAATCTACCTAATTTCCTTGAATTAGGTTTGCCATTTCCACATTTGGATCATGGGCCTTGATACATCCTTTCTCTCTCTATAAACTCAAGGATATCCTCCTCCGATAAGAAAAGAGGATTATGAACATCAGAATTTCTATTACTTGATGCCTTGTGTCATTGTACACTCTTGGCACCAACAATCTGATTGTTCTTACACTTTGGTTTACACTATCACTTCCAACTTTGGATGATGTTGGATAAAACCCCAAAGTATTGCTAAGGTGCTATGTAAGTTGGTTAACTACATCAGCATGACAACATCCAAAAACTTCCAATCGCACACTCTCACTGTTTAAATGACTATCTTCTCTAACTAGTTCACCTCTATCAAGACTTTCCAACGGAGTGAAAAAAATTCCTTCTTCGACTTGTTCATCATGGATTACAATAAAACTCTTCTCGCTTGAGTACTTTGATTTAAGACAATATGGCATGAGGTTTTAATGTGTGCAAGGAAATCCCAAGTTATTGATTCAATGAAACACAACATATAAAGGGTCCAACATCAACAAAGGCATTCACAAATTTCAAAGGAGGATGTGGGTGGAATAGCAAAGGAGGAAGAACAAATATGAATGTTTGTTTGGAGCGGTTTTTTCTCACCTACTATAACAACACGTTTGATTTATAGTTGCGTTGTAGGTTTGTCCTTTTGTTTTCATACATGCGTCCAAATAAAAATCTGCGTTTGTTTCAACCTAGTGGGGGGATATTTGTTTGAATCAAAAATCCAAATAACCTCTTCTCTTAATTCCAACTACATCAAACGTAATTTACGAAAAAAATGTGACCAAATTTGCAATGCTTCTGAAGACATTCTACATAGTTGTAAAACTTTTAATTGTTTTACTGTAATATGTAAGTGTTTCACAATTGGCAGCTTTGTCAATTTATAAACCATTGATTATTTGATTTGTGTGGATGATTGGCAAAAGATTCGGAATCGGGTGAAAGAAACACAAAGGGAAGGTAGATGTATACGACTTATAATTATTGATGGGTTCAACTAACACCTTGTTGTCATTCCCTTCTTGTTTTCACATGTGCACAAACTTTCCATTTTTTTCCTTTTGCTCTTTCAACTCAGGTGGGGTTCATTTATGATTTGGGGAAAAACATGCAAAATGTAATTGAAGTATGCCATTTAAAAAAGGTCACAAAAAAATGTGAAAACTTGATGAGCACATGAGGGCAATGGCTTCACATCCTACTATGCTTTAGGGTTTACATCAAGGTCATGGGTTTAAGGTGTTCAAAAGTTGGATGATTTGTCACATGATCTTGATGCAACCTCGGAGCTTTTTACTAGTTGGATCGTGTAGCATCATTAGTGGCTGCTACAAGTACCAAGGGTTTCAAGTGCTTCAACAATCCCCATTTAATGTTTGTACTTCGAAAATTGAAGCTCCATTGCCTATAGGTTATTGGGTTGGGTCACCTTTTTTTTTTTGGATCACCTTCAAGGATTGTATTAATGGGATCTTCTTGTCACACATAAGTAAATATGGGATACTTTAGGATTATGGTCAAATTACTAGCATAATACCATGTGCATGGCACTCGAAACAATTAGTCCATTCATGCAAAAAATGTTGTAACTTGTTAGGTGTTTATTATTACGATTAATGATTGTGTGGACGGTTGGGCAAGAGCAAGTTGAATATGCATGCAACAACACAAATTGTGATCAAGGAATTACGTCATTTGTCAAATGTGCATGGACTTTTTATTTTAGCTTCTAAAGGTTCCATATTTTCTCCCCAATCATCCAACAATGGTAGTAGGTGAGCATGCAAAACCCTTTCGTAAATTGCTCACAATTCACACAATATTCCCATGATGGTTCACTATTTCATATTAATTTCCTACATAAAAGCCCATGCTAAAAAAATTCCAATGTTCTTTTGCATTATGGTACAAGATTTTTGGTTGTTACAAGTGTAATATGTTCATCATTCTACATCTTGTATTTAACAAAAGCTCGCAAAAAATGATAGAATCCAAGCAAGGTGTCCAAGGGTGCATACTGAAGCTCTCGAATTCATTCTTGCAACAAGAATAGTTACGAAAAGGCCCAACCCCTCGCATTTCGAATACATGCCAATAGAGTGGCAGGTAAATTGCCAATATTATTTTGAAAGCCCAGATTAAAATGTAGCATTATAATAACACATGTCATTCCACAAAAGGTTTATGGTTTGATGCATAGGGTTTGCAACTTAATGCATTATGGTTTTGCATCAATTATGCAATTTAAGATGATCATTGTGGTGGGTTTCACATATGTGTTTAAGGTTTCCATTTGGGGTTTCATTATGTACAAGTCAAATGTGGCAACTACAAGTCATGTGTTTCCAAGATTCAATCGCCTACTGCAAATGTACGTTGGTTTGTGGTAGGAGTTTGTTACTCATTGTGGGCTTATGGAAGGGAGCTCTTCAGGTTTTGTATCTTGCATTTGGGACCTTGAAGCTTTGTGTTCCAATGATTCTCAATGCATTAGGATTGGTACAACCTAGAAATTGATTCTATGCGAGGGACTATAAACAATTAAGCCTAGGCTTGTATAATTACTTATGATGAAGAATACTTTTAAGCTTTTGTAAATACATGGATATCAAAGCTTTGAGTGAAATAATCCTTCTTCATGTGCAATTTTAATTATTTTTAAAGATTATTCCAAGGCATTTCATAAATATTTCCAATTTTGAACCATGTAGAAGCCCTAAAAAAGTTTTTGTTCATGATGAACAGGAGACACATTGATTTGCTTCACTTGGTGTGGCAAATGCCTATCTTGCAAGGAGTCAAAAAATTCACCATAAAGAATATGAGTTCTTCAATGAAACATTTTTTCATGGCATTATACGAGAGGCTGAAAAATAGTGGTATGTGGTTGTGATGCAACAACGGGTTGTCCTTATTAATGGGGTCTGCATGGTGTTGGGTGTATGTGGAAAATAGAATGGCTTGAAACTAGTGATTTGATGTGAAGGTGCCCTAAATTGGGACTGATCAAAGTGTTTCAATTCATGTCAACCTACCAAACTTTTGAACTTCTAATCCATCTTTCTAATCAATTATAAATTAGGGCAAAGGTTGACGTACGATACAATCTGATCCACCTTCATCATTATAGGTGCAATTTATATTGATCAATTACAATTTGCCACATTGTCATGGACACAAATCAATCCTAATGTGCAACATGGTTTTGGCATATTAACTTGTTTTTAAATTAATGTCCTTTAAGTACATTATTTAACATTTACTACCTTGTTTTGTTCATGTGAAATTTACAAATTACCTTTATAAAAACTATGGTTAAACAACCATTAATCCAATTTAAGTTATAATTTTTATTGCAATTTTTTTTTGGCGTTATGTATATATTTTTAACACATTTCAATAAATGTATAATTATGTATAACATTACATGTATGTGTGTGTGTGTGTGTGTGTGTGTGTGTGTGTGTGTACATATATATAGATAGATATAGATATGATATTGAATGTATAATTTATAATAAATATAAATTTATACATATTTGATATAATAAAAATAAATAAATTTTAATGTTATGATAAATGGTTTGATTATTACTATAAATATAATATAGTTCATTCATAAATATATTTTGCTAGTGAATTACATCATAATATAATAATCAACAATTTTATTCTAATATATTTATATTGAATGTAATTGTAAATTTGAAATTCAACATATGATTATTGAATTTAATTGCATCTCAAATTTCAATATATAACCTTGGAATAAATAAAAAAATATTAACATACATTTGAAATTACATATAATGTATAGAAATATATATATTTCAAAATACTAAAATTCAAATGTCATTTATTGGGTAAAAAATCATTTTAAGGATTTTAAACTCTTGCACATATGTAGATTATTCTTCTAGGTTTCAAAATCATATTCATATTTTCATTTGAGTAAGTATTCAAAAGTAGATTTTTTTAAGCTTTTATTTTTTATGCATTCAAACATTGGAACATGGTAAAGTTTACATACGATAGCTCTATGTCACATGTAAAGTGGTAAGTGGATGTAAAGGCCTTGGATTTTTTTAGTGGTCCAAGGTCCAAACCTTGCCCCCACCATGTTGACCACGTTAACCATGTGGACTGTAATCAATGTTAGTGTACGTTGACATATCATATGTATAATTAATATATAACATTAATATTATATGATTGCATTTTATATGGTCATAATTGTGTTCTACACATTTTTATTTCCTACTTCCTACAATATTTGTATGTTTATTTCCTATTTTGTCTTCATCTCTCTTTTTTTGCGTATTTTATTTTATTTTATTTTATTTTCATTTGGGTCTTCTTTCCTTTTGTTGGCTTTGTCAAAGGCATTGAGGGGATAATGGGTATTATGGCTTGAATAATGAATAGGTTTAGGTCTTGGAAAAAAGAATTTTATGTATAAGATTTTGATTAAGTTGAATATAATGTAAATATTTGTTCCAATGAACACATGGATGGTATAAAGAAAACTAAGATTTGAAAGATGAAGGGAAATTAGGTGCGAAGGCCTTTATCAACCACTTACCCAATGTTTTTTTTTTTTTTTCCCCGTCATTCAAGTTGAAAGGGTGAGATGAGTTTTAGGGTTGACAATTTTTATAAACCGCCTATTGACACAATGATTTCTTTTTTAAGTTGAAAGGGGTGAAGTCAGGAAGGTTGGGATGGCTTGTGACAATTTCACCTACCCATAGAATGAGCAAAATTTCAATTTGGAAGGGTGAGTTGAGGTGAGGAAGGAAGGTTGAGAGTGTTTCTGTCAAATATTAAGCACTTACATAATGAAATCATTTTGAAACTTGAAGGGAAAAATCAAGGAGGAAGATTTCTGACAATCGCATACCCACAAATACATATCCCCCCCTCCCCATTTTCAAGGTGTGGGGTGGGTTAAGAACAATTTTGTTTGCACTTCATTTTCTAGGTTTAAAAGGCAATATTTTCTTTTGGTTTTGGTAAATACAAAATCTCTAATCCTATATTTTGGTCTAAAATCTAGACTAAATTGTAATAAAACTAATACTAACAAAGTTTGTTCATTTAGATCTACTTAGAACTAGTTTCTAAATTAAAATCCAGCAATGAAAGTATGATAAAAACACAAAAACAATAAACTTTGACTATGGAAACAAAGTTTTTCTAGAAATCAAAGTATATTTCTATCATACTCCATTAAAGTTCCATTATCTACAATGATACAATGGTCCTCATCTTTTTCTCTTCTCCAAAGATATATCTAAAAAAAATAGTCCTATGTTCTATTCAAATTCAAATGGTGATGAAAACTATGTAATATAGTTAGTAATTCTTATAAACAATAACTAAGTAAATAGAAATATATTAACTAATAATTACCATAAATAACTACTCCCATAACATTACCCCACCCGCACTCTAAATTATGTCTTGGAATTCTAGATCAAAAATGTGTTAAAAAAGTTGAATGTTTTGTTGTTTTTGATCGTGTGATTCAAAAATTTGATATATTTATACAACAATTTGCTATGTTTATTCTACAGTCTACTCTACCTATATTTCATATTGAAGCACTATTGGATTTTTTGTTGTATACATAGTATGTTGTTGCTCTTATGATGCCTCTATTGACAACTGTGCAGTTGTTTGTTGATGGGTTGCTCTCTATTATTGTGATTGCATTTTTGTTGTCACTTGTAACTGTTCTTGTAACTTCAAATATGATGTGACATGAGTTTGTTCTTATTGTTGTAACTCTAATATAATTTATAGTTACTAATTTGACTGTAGATCTTATGTAATATGAATTTGATCTTGTTGTTGCAGCTCTAACACATGTTCAATTTGACCCTACTAATCTTGTTGAATTATAAATTCCTTAAATTGTATATGTTCCCCTATCTTTGTGGCTACAAATGCGTACTTTTGAAAGCTAACTTCCTGCAAAACAAATTTTACTTGTTTTAGAGTCTATGTAACAGCCTCCCTTTTAGGACTATCCTTTCTTCCTCTAAGGTTTCTTGGCTCCTCTTCAACTATTGTACATGGTCTTGCCCCATTTGTATCCCTTCTATCTTCTTCCTCATCTAAAGTCTCTGGTTCTGGAGATAGAACTAAAGGTTCATATTCAAATGATGGCATAATTTTTTCCATTTGAGAAATCATGTGTCTATACAACCTTCCATTCCTCTCATACTTCTTGCAAACCTTCCCAATATCCTTTTGGACAATGTCCTGAATTGCATCCCACCATAAGTCTACATCTTTTTCCTCCATTGATAGCACCTTCAGTTTTACTTGAAGCAAAGTATTTTGCTTCTTGAATTCATTATTTTTATGTAAAGACAATATCATAATTGAAAGGTTTTGTTTTCTAGGTCTCCTCCAAAAGTTGATTGTTCAACTTTTCATTAAGGCCAACTGCTTTTGTAAATTTATGTCCATCTATGCATATTTCTAGTAAGCTTGTTTCTGTATTTCATTCTTAGCCTAATATGCATTAACATTGTCCACTCTAAGCTCCTCCACCTCCTTATGGTGCTTCAAGAAAGTTTCCTCCATGTGCCCATAATCCCTCTAAAGTTTACCATGTTTTATATTCAAAATATCCTTCTCTACTTTAAAACCCTAATGATTGGCATTTGTTTCATTTAAAGTTGCATGCAAGGAATCTCTTTCCATTTTGATATTCTACGAATCCTTGTTCTCATTCTCCGTGTTTTTTCACTATTTTGGAGTTGCATGCAACATGTGCAGTTGCATGCGACATTTTTTAGTTGCATAAGACAAGTTGCAAAAGACAAAATTTCTAGTAGATCACAAACCAAAGCTGCTTCCTTATGTTGCTATAGAGTTACTCTCTTCATACCTACTATTGCTAAATGCAAACATGGTTATAATCCAACCATGAAAATAATAGTTAAGAAATTATCTGTTGTCTTGTGTTGAAGACTATTGGCCAACTTTAATAATCTTTCAAATAGACTTCCATTCTTTCATTCTTCTCCTACTTCATTTTTTCAATTGCTGGTAAATTTGTTCATCATTCTGAACTTTTTTGTACCTTTTACAAAAAACTAATTGCAATTTTGCAAAAGTACAATCTAGGCAATCTCCCAAATAATCGTTACACTAATTAGACATAGTATTTCTGAAGGTAAAAATGAACAAATTAACAATTTCCACATCATTTATTTCACTATTTGTTCTAATGGCAGCTTTAAATACTCTGACATGAGCGTCTAGGTCAAAATTCTTGACATACTCAAGATAGTTATGTGGTAGACAATGAGGTCTGTTTGGTGGTAATGGTGGCTTGATTAGATGCACCATTAGTAATCCAAAATATCTTGGAGGTCTTGGCGGATCTAAGTTGCCTCCTCTTTGATCTAATGGCTTACTAGTAAAAACTTTGTTCACCTCCTGAAGCATATCTTCATGCAAACTCACAAATTCTATTCCCCTTGGAATTTGTGATTTGGATCTGATACCAATAACAATATTAACTAGTGTTGATATAAATGGAGCTTTAGTAATTATAATTATAAACTGGGGCATTGCCATAGAATATAGTGGCATAGATGTTACTAGTTCCATTCTGAATTTAAAGTTCTTGCGTAAGTAAGTCCAACTCCAATATCGTCTTTGATGTAACAAGCTTTGTATAAGAGCTACAAAAATAGGTACTATATCCCATGTAGGTAGTAAAACCCTAAACCCTAAACAAATTAACAATTTCCACATCATTTATTTCACTATTTGTTATAATGGCAACTTTAAATACTCTAACACGAGCATCTAGGCCATAGTTTGAATTTTCATTTTTACTAAGTTATTTCTCCAGATCTGTTTTTTGAGTCTATTGAAAATTCTAACCCTTTCATGGTACAAATCTTGTAGTTCAATATGTCCATGATTCCCTACTCTTGCAGGTTTTAAATTTAGATTTTGGAAAAGTTCAACAAATCCTTGCCTCACATTTTCTTCAATAAATGGACATTCATTGATCTAATGTCCAATCTAATGGCAATATGTGCAACGTGGAGAATTTTGTCTTGGAACTTTGTTTACAATATGAATTCTTCTACTCCAATCCCTTGGAACTCCATTCATAATGCTTCCATTTTGCTGATTAACTTTGGGTTCATTATACTTCACTCTTACAACCATAGGAACATTTTCTGCTACTATTAGTTCTATTCTTGGTAAGCTTATAATTTCTTGTCTAGTTATAAATATTAAGTCAACTCCTTTGGATATTTTGATACCTTGAGTTGCAGCTTCTAGCTTAACACATAATGAATCGAAGGTTCAACATTCTGAGCTCTTTGTTCAAATTTTCCATTCTCCTCGCCTTCTAATAATAAAGAGGTGAAGTAGATTTGTACCTTGGTACCACTTCTTCCTTTTTTGACCTGTTGAGTTTTTATTCTTCTTTTTGAATCAGATCATTAGAATCATGTTACTGCATCAAATCTATTGATTCTGACACAACTTTTTGTTGAAGTTCAGATTCTTGACTCCTTCATGTAAACTCATCTAAAATTCTATTTTTTTGGAGTTTTGTTGTAGACTATTAGTGCGCCTTCTGTGCTTCACTAGTTTATACTTCACAAGGAATAATTGGTGCTACTTAAAGCATTTTGTCACCTACATGTCTTTCTTTAGTCCATGAATGTCTTTGTTTTATTTTTAAAACTCTTCTAGGTGTTTTAAACCATTAATCTACTTGATCTACACTCAAATTGTTGTTAATGGTAACGCCATTTTCCACTTGTTCATGTAATACAACTTATTATAATTGTCTCCTCAAACTTTTAGTTACAATTTTATTTTCCATCTCTCCACATCCTAATTCAAATCTGAACAAACTTTTGCATTAGAACAAAATCCTCACAATTAACTACTTTGCTTAAATATGCTTCCTGAACAAAAAATTATGATCAAGATTTGAAAAAAAATGTAAAAAATGAAACTAAAGTTCATTATCTATCTATATAAAAAAAAAATTCAACAACAAGACATAAACACTATTAGAAATTTTGTCTTTTGCAACTTGTCTTATGCAACTAAAAAATGTCGCATGCAATTGCACATGTTGCATGCAACTCCAAAATAGTTACATGTGAGATTTTTTAGTTGCATAAGACAAGTTGCAAAAGAC
>Ga0116229_10004107_pt1 | contig 23872 bp, 23 predicted proteins | sample S1TSphgellanicum_3_FD_87313 | JGI IMG/M metagenome (GOLD analysis project Ga0116229, IMG submission 87313) | Host-associated microbial communities from peat moss isolated from Minnesota, USA - S1T2_Fc - Sphagnum magellanicum MG | ecosystem: Host-associated > Plants > Peat moss > Unclassified...
GCAACACGGCCGGCGTCCGCGTTTCGGGTTGAGGGGCGGCCGGGAGCAACACGGCCGGCGTCCGCGTTTCGGGTTGAGGGGCGGCCGGGAGCAACACGGCCGGCGTCTGCGCGGGTAGCGGTGCTCCTGGCAACAACATGGCCGGCGTCTGGTTGGGCAGCGGGGTGGCCGGCAGGACCACGGCCGGCGTCTGCGCTGGCGGGGCGGGCGGCACGACCACCGCCGGCGTCCCGGCGCGCCCCGGGCCCGACGGCGCTTGCGCGGCCATCGCGGCACCGGCTGCGGCGACGGATACGCAAGCAAACCCGGCTCGAATCGCTTTGGGGCCGGCCGTCCTCATGCCTCGCCGTTGAACTCTACCGGCCGGCGAAGCACCTGCCCGTCGAGCCACGCTTGGCCCTCGCGGCAGCGCAGCCGTCCCTCGCAGAACCATTGCACGGCGAGGGGATAAATGCGGTGCTCCAGCTGCAGGACGCGCCTGGCGAGCGAGTGCTCGTCGTCCCCGGGCGTCACCGCGAGGCGGGCCTGGATGATCCCGGGGCCGCCGTCGAGTTCTTCGGTGACGAAGTGCACCGTCGCCCCATGCTGCGGTTCGAGCGCCTCGAGAACCCGGCGGTGCGTGTGTAATCCGGGAAACTTCGGCAGCAGAGAGGGGTGGATGTTGACGACTCTGCCATAAAAATGGTTGACGAACGCCGCCGACAGAATCCGCATGAATCCCGCCAGCACGATCAACGACGGAGCGCACTCGTCGATCGCCGCCGCGAGCCCGGCATCGTATGCGGCGCGATCGGGATACCCGTCGGCGCGTTGCACGCGTGCCGGCACGCCGAACTCGCGCGCCGTCTGCAAACCGCCGGCATCCGGCTGATCCGAGAACACGTGGGCGACGCGATACGGCGCCTCGGCCGGCAGGCTGCGCTCGATGAGAGCGCGCATATTGCTGCCGCGTCCGGAGATCAGGATGACGATCGGTTGTCGGGCAGACTCGCCGCTCAAGCGATGACGACGCCGCGCGAGCCCGCGCGAATTTCGCCGATGACGAGCGCCTCCTGGCCCGCCTCCCGAAGGCTGCGAAGCGCATGATCCGCATCGGCGGCCGCCACGTGAACGGTCATGCCGATGCCGCAATTGAAGACCCGGAGCATCTCCGCGTCCGTGACTTTTCCCTCGCGCTGCAGCCACTCGAACACCGCGGGGCGGCGCCAAGATTTCCGCTCCAGCACCGCCTCCAAACCCTCGGGCAGCACCCGCGGGATGTTCTCCACGAGACCGCCGCCGGTGATATGCGCGAGCCCGTGGACCTTGATCTCCGTGCTGAGCCGGAGCAGTGGTTTCACGTAGATTCGCGTCGGCGCCATGAGCCGATCGACGAGGCTGGCGCCGTCCAGATCGCTGCCGTAATCGGCGCCGCTGATCTGCAGAATTTTCCGTATCAGGGAAAAGCCGTTGGAATGCGGTCCCGAGGAGGGCAGCCCGAGAACCACGTCGCCGGGCCGGGTCGCAGAGCCGTCGATGATGGCATCCTTCTCCACGATGCCGACGCAAAAACCCGCCAGATCGTAATCCTCTCCGTGATACATGCCGGGCATTTCGGCGGTCTCGCCGCCCACCAGCGCGCATCCGGCTTGCACGCAGCCTTCGACGATGCCGGCGATGAGCCGTACGCCGACGTCCACGTCGAGCTTGCCGGTCGCGAAGTAATCCAAAAAAAACAGCGGCTCGGCGCCCTGCACCACCACGTCATTGACGCACATCGCCACCAGGTCGATGCCCACGGTGTCGTGACGCTGCGTGTCGATCGCCAGACGCAGCTTGGTGCCGACCCCGTCGGTGCCCGACACCAACACGGGCTTGCGAAATCGATCCAGCGGAACCTCGACGAGCGCGCCGAATCCACCCAAGCCGCCGAGCACTTCGCGGCGCATCGAGCGCCGCACATGCGGTTTGATCCGTTCGACGAGTTCCTCGCCGGCGTCGATGTCGACGCCGGCGTCGCGGTAGGTGACGGGCTTGGCTGCGGTGCTTGCGGGTTCGCTCATCAGGATCCTTCTCGGGCGGCGTTTGCCGCGGCGGCACCGACGGCGGGCCGGCCGGCATGGTATTTTACATCACATGCGAAATGTACGTCCGATGGTGATTTTCTTGATCGCACTGTGCCTTGGCGATGCGGCAGTTGCGTTCACCCGTGCCGAGCTGTATCAGGCAACGGCGCCCGAGGCCGACCGCTCGGAGGCGGCGCAAACGGCAGCCTTTCAAGCCGCCATGAAAGTGGTCCTGATCCGCGTCACCGGCCGCCGATCGGCGGACGAGGATGCGGCGTTCGCACCGTTGGTCTCCAATGCGCGCCGCTATGTGCAGCAGTACCGCAGCACGCCGGACAGTCAGCTGTGGGTATCTTTCGACGGCTCGGCGATCGAGCGCTGGCTGACGCAAAACGGGCAGCCTCTGTGGGGCCACGAGCGGCCGGCGACCTTGGTGTGGCTCGCGGCCGACACCGGTGCGCAATCCGGCACAGTCATCACCGCCGACGATACCTCCGAGCTCAAAGCGGCGGTCGATGCGGCGGCGAGCCTGCGCGGTGTGCCGCTGCTGTGGCCGAGCGGCGCCGACGCGCAGAGAAGTCACGTGGACTACGCCGCCATCAGCGGCGGTTCCACCTCGGTGCTGGCGGACGCCGCGCGGCGGCTGGGCGCCGAGGGCGTTCTCATCGGCCGCGCCAACGGCACCAGCGCCGCCGCGAACGTGCGCTGGACCCAGGTCTTCCAGGATCGCAGCAGCGACACCAGCGGGAGTGCCGTCGACGGCGTGAATCGCGCCGCGGACGTGTACGCGGAGCTGTTCGCGGCCAGCGGCGGCCTCGCACCGATCGACATCGAGGTCCGCGGCGTCGAGGATCTGCGGGAATATGCGGCGCTTCAGGGCTATCTGGAATCGCTCACCTTCATCTCGCACGTCGACGTGGCCGCGCTCAGCGGCGATACGGTGAAATTTCATCTGGCGACGCGCGGCGGTGCGGATTCGCTGCAGCGCGGATTGTCGTTGAACGGACGCTTGCAGCCGGTTGCCGCCGGCGAAGATGGAATACTGCGGTTTCAGCTACGCCGTTAGCTCATGAACGTCGATGAGGACGCAGGACCTCGACACCTTCAGCGCGACCATGCTGCGCAGTCGGTTGGTGTCGGAGGGTATCCGCACCATTGCACCAATGGCCTGAGTGTTCAGAATGATGCCGGCTAGTCCCGTGTCGCGGTATTTGCGCCAAATCCCGAATGTCATCACCGTGTGCAGAATATTGCTGGTCGCGCCGGTCGCCGTGTCGCTGCTGCAGCGCCGACTGTCGATGAGCATCGCGCTGTTCGGTGTCGCCGCGCTGTCGGATGCGGCGGATGGATTTCTCGCCAAGCGCTACGGCTGGCAAAGCGACCTCGGCGCATTGCTCGACCCGATCGCCGACAAGTTGTTGCTCGCGACCGTGTTCATCGCGCTCGCGGTTCTCAGGCTGGCACCCGTCTGGCTCATGGTGGCGGCCGTGGCGCGCGATGTGATCATCGTGTCGGGTGCGCTGCTGTACCGGCTCATGATCGGGCCGCTCACGGTGCGCCCGTCGGCGGTCAGCAAGCTCAACACCCTCGCTCAGGCCGCATTCGTCCTGGCGGTGGTCGGACGCGAACAATTTTCCCTGCCGGAGGCCCGGGCGGTGATGGTGTTGGGCGCGCTGGTGTTCGCGACCGTGGTGATCAGCGCCATCGATTACGTGCTGATCTACGGTCGTCGGGCGCTTGGGTTGGCGAGACCGCGCGCCGCGGCGCGCGGCGGCGACCGGCGCCCGTGAAGCAGCTCGCCCTCGGCGTTCGATTGCGTGCGGAGGCGGTGTTCGCCAGCTTCTGGCCGGGCCCGAACGCCGAATTGGTCGCGGCGCTGCAGGCACCGGCCCTGTCGGCCGCGCCGGACTCACCGGCCGCCGCCGCGGCGCTGTGGATCTGGGGCGCGCGCGGCTCGGGCAAGACGCACTTGCTGCAAGCCGTATGTGCCGGCGCGGGCGACGCGGCGGCGTACTTCCCGCTGGCCCGTTCCGTCGCGCTGCCGCCCGAGGCGCTCGCCGGATTCGAGCGATCCCGCGTGCTGTGCATCGACGACGTCGACGCCGTGGCGGGGGATCCGGCCTGGGAAGCAGCCTTGTTCCGTCTGTTCAACGCGGCCGCCGAATTGCGCACACGGTTGATTTTCGCCGCCGCCGCGCCGCCGCGGCGCCCCGCCTGGCTTCTCGAGGACTGGCGCTCGCGCGCGGCGTCGTGCGTGGTGTACCAGTTGCGGGAACTGGACGACGCCGGCCGCATCGAGGCGCTGCAACTGCACGCGGTACAGCGCGGATTGCAGCTGCCCTACGAGGCGGCGGACTACCTGGTGAAACGCATGCCGCGCGATTCGCACTCGTTGTTCGACATCCTCGATCGCCTCGACGAGGCATCCTGGGTGGCGCAGCGCCGGCTGACCATTCCCTTCATCCGCGATGCGCTCGAGAAGCACGCAGGAACAAAATCATAGTGCAGAACCACGCAAATACCAGCAGCAAGCTCGCGCCGGCCACCCATCGCGCCGCGGGATTCACCAGCAATTCCGTCACGGCGAACGCGAGGTAGGGAATGGCAAACAAAGTCGCCCAGGCGTAGGTGCGGCGGCGGCCGCGCAGCAGGCCGCCGAGCGGCGCGAGCAGCGGCAGCGCGGCGAGCACGCACAGGGGCCACGGATAGCCGGCCATGCTCCAGGCCAGCAGGCTCAACACGACCGCGAGCCACAGACCGATGGTCAGCGAGCGCGCGCCGGTCTCGAGATTCACGGAGGGTTCTGCAGCCGATGGGCGAGCGCGGCCACGCGCTGTCCCAGGGCACGCGCCAGCTCGCGTTCGGTGTCCGATAATTCGCCAAGCCCGCTCGAGGCCGCCACGTGCGAGGCGCCGTAGGGTGTGCCGCCGCCGCGGGTCTCATGCAAGCCGCGTTCGCTGTACGGCAGACCCACGATGTACATCCCATGGTGCAACAGCGGGATCATCATTGACAGCAGCGTCGACTCCTGGCCTCCGTGCATCGTCTGCGTGGACGTGAATACGCCGGCCGGTTTGCCCGCCAAGGCGCCCGACAGCCACAGCGCACTGGTGCCGTCCAGAAAGAATTTCAGGGGCGCCGCCATGTTGCCGAAGCGCGTCGGACTGCCGAGCACCAGCCCGGAACACTGCACCAGGTCGTCGTGGGTCGCATAGGGAGCCCCCGCGTCCGGCACCGAGGGATCGAGCGGCACGGACGGATCGAGGCGCTCGGTGGTCGCGGCCACCGGCGCGACCGTGCGCAGGCGCGATTGCATGCCCGGCACGCTGGCCACGCCGCGGCACACCTGCCGGGCCAGCGCGGCCGTGCCGCCTTGGCGCGAATAATACAGAACCAAAATTTCGTTCATCGGGGTGTTCCAAGGAAATACAGAGAATCCTGCGTATCTGCTGCGCCGGCGCAACGGATTTGCAGGAGCGCGCGGCGCATTGTATAACGACCGGTGGTTTGACGGCTCTGGCCGCTATTGCTAGTGTCGCGGCACCCTATGCTGCGCTTAGTTGCCGTTTTCGTCGGTGTTGCCTGCCTCGCCGGATGCGCCGGCGCGCCCGTGCAGGAGATGAGCGACGCGCGCCAGGCGATTGCCGCCGCCGGGGCGGCGGGCGCGACCGCCGCGACATCGCCCGATTACTACGCCGCGCAGGCCGCCATTGCCCGCGCCGAGTCGCATCTCGAAGCACAAGAGTACACGAGGGCCCGACTGGCCGCGCTGGAAGCCAAACGCCACGCTGCCGCCGCTTCGGCCAATGCGCTTGCGCAACAAGCGGACGCTGCGCCTCTCAAGCCGTGATGGATTCGCGGACTCCCGAAGTGATCCGGCGCTTTCTGGTCGTGGGGAAAGTCCAGGGCGTCTACTTTCGCCACAGCACGCGGCTCGAAGCCGAGAAATTGGCCATCCGCGGCAGCGCCCGCAACCTGCCCGACGGATCCGTGGAAGTGATCGCCCAGGGCGAGCCCGCCGCGCTCGAGCGGCTGCGCGCCTGGTTGGGCCGCGGGCCCGCGCACGCGCGCGTCGAGGAGGTTCGAGAAATTCCGGGCGAACACCCGCAGCCCGGAAGTTCGGGGTTCGAAGTGTTCTAGGTCTATGGAGTCCCGCGCAGCTGAGCCCAGTCCGGCAGTCTGGACTGACCAATGATGCGCGTACCGCGCCTTGGGGAATGCGCCTCGTGGTGAGACCGGATCCTAAAATCGCCAGTGGTGCTGCCAGCGCTGCATCACCAGCGCCGGATACTCGCTGCGGCCGACGCTGCCGTTGTAGCGCGCGAGCGCGCGCGGCCAATCGCGGTTCTCCATGCGCAGGTAGTAGCGCAGGATTTCACAGCCCATGCGCACATTGGGCACGACCCGCACCAGTTCATTCTGCACGCCGAGTTGCCGCGGCCAGAACGGCATCACTTGCATGAGTCCCACCGCGCCGGCGGGGGAAACCGCCCAGCGATCGAAGCGGCTCTCCACCTCGATCAACGCGAGCACCAAATCCGGCGGCAGCTGCAGCGCGGGATCGCGCTTCGCCTCGCAGTACACGCTGTCCAGAATCTCAACCCGCGCCTCGTGCGTCGGGACCAGCCGCGCGAGGCGCGGTTCCATGGATTTGTGCCAAACCTCCGAATCGAACTTGTCGGTGAAACAATCCGCGCTGCCGATGATCTTTTGCAGCAGCCCTTTGAGCTCCGGATCGCGCTGCCGATCCGCACGGGCCGGAGCCGCCATAAAGCACCACGCGAGTACCGCGAGAGCCCAGGCGGATGCGGCGCGCATCGGGCGCACCGTTCATTCCCCGGCCTGACCGCGAATATAGCCGACCGGATCCTGCGCTGAAATCTCCTGCGATTCGCCGGCGCTGCGGCGGCGATATTCGAGCGTGCCGGCAGCCAGGCCGCGCTCGCCGATGACGATCCGATGCGGAATTCCCATGAGTTCCGAATCGGCGAACTTCACTCCGGGGCGGGCATCGCGATCGTCGAGCAGCACGTCGATTCCGGCGGAATTGAACTTCCCGTACAGCGAATCAGCCGCCTCGCGCACCTGCGCCGACTTTTGATAGTTGATCGGCACCAGCACCACTTGGAATGGGGCGATCGCCGCGGGCCAGATGATGCCGTTGGCGTCGTGATTCTGTTCGATGGCCGCGGCCACGACCCGGGTGACGCCGATGCCGTAGCAGCCCATGTACATGGTGAGCGCCTTGCCTTGCTCGTCGAGCACCGTGGCGTGCATGGCGCTGCTATAGAGCTGCCCGAGCTGAAAAATATGCCCGACCTCGATACCCCTGGCAATCTCGAGTGTGCCGCTGCCGGAGGGGCTCGGATCGCCGCGCTGCGCGTTGCGGATATCGACGGATTCGGGATCCTCGAGATCGCGCCCCCAGTTCACGCCCTGGAAGTGCATGTCCTTCTCGTTGGCGCCGCAAACGAAATCCGCCAGGTGCGCGGCTGCATGATCGACGTAGATCCTGCCGCCGAAGCCGATGGGGCCGATGAAGCCGGGTTCGGTGCCGGTCGCCTTGCGTACCCGGTCGGCGCTCGCCATGCGCAGCGGGTTGGCGACGCCGGGCAGATGCTGCGACTTCACGGCATTCAGTTCATGGTCGCCGCGGATCACCAATGCCACCACGCTGCCGTCGCTGCCGTCGACCAGCAAGGTCTTGACGCAGCGCGCCGCGTCGACACCGAGCTGCGCCGAGAGCTCGGCGATGGTGCGGGCGTTCGGCGTCGGCACCTTCTGCAAGGGTTGCGACGCGGCCGCGCGCGGCGTCCCGGCCGGGACGGTCGCGGCCATTTCGAGGTTCGCGGCGTAGCCGTCCGCGGTGGAGAACACGATGGCGTCCTCGCCCGATTCCGCGAGCACGTGGAATTCGTGCGTGGTGCTGCCGCCGATGCTGCCGCCGTCGGCTTGCACGGCGCGGAATCTGAGCCCGATCCGCGTGAAGATGCGCGTGTACGCCTCGAACATCGTGCGGTAGCCCTGCGCAAGGCTTGCCTCGTCGTGGTGAAACGAATAAGCATCCTTCATCAGGAATTCACGCGCCCGCATGACGCCGAACCGCGGGCGGATCTCGTCGCGGAACTTGGACTGGATCTGGTAGAAGTTGACCGGAAGTTGTTTGTAGCTGCGCAGTTCGCGGCGCGCGATGTCCGTGATGACTTCCTCGTGCGTGGGACCGTAGGCGAACTCGCGATCGTGGCGATCCTTGAAGCGCAGCAACTCCGGACCGTACTTGCTCCAACGGCCGGATTCCTTCCACAACTCGGCAGGCTGGATGGTCGGCATGCTGAGCTCCAGGGCGCCGGCACGATCCATCTCCTCGCGCACGATTCGTTCGACCTTGCGCAGCGTGCGCAAGCCGAGCGGCAGCCAGACGTACAGACCCGCCGCCAGCCGGCGGATCATGCCGGTCCGCAACATGAGCCGGTGGCTGACCACCTCCGCGTCGGCGGGCACCTCTTTGAGCGTCGATATGGGGTATTGAGATAAGCGCATAGCCGCACATCTTACATCAGCACCCCTGGTATTATGCCGCCACAATGAGTGACGACGACGACCTCTCAGTCCGCCCGCGGGGAGTGTATTGGCTACCGAACCTGCTCACGACGGGCGCAATGTTCGCCGGTTTCTACGCCATCGTGGCCGCCATCGATCTGAAGTTCGAGCTGGCCGGTGCGGCCGTGTTCGTCGCCATGTTCTTCGATGGATTGGACGGACGGGTGGCGCGCTGGACGCACACGGAAAGCGCGTTCGGCAAGGAGTACGACAGCCTCTCGGACATGGTGTCGTTCGGCGTCGCGCCCGCGATCGTGACGTACCAGTGGGGCGTCGCGCGCATCGCGGAGTACGGACCGTTGTGGCGCCGGCTCGGCTGGCTGGTGTGCTTTTTCTACGCCGCGGCGGCGGGGCTGCGCCTGGCGCGATTCAATTCGCGCTCGGCCGTGCAGGATAAGCATTACTTCGAGGGGCTGCCGAGTCCGTCGGCCGCCGCGATCGTGGCGGCGCTCGTGTGGCTGGCGAGCGATCAAACCAACATCGGCCTGCCGGGATTGATACTGGCGTTCGTGGTCACCGCCTCCGCCGGCGCGCTGATGATCAGCCGCTTCGCCTTCAACAGCTTCAAACAGGTCAATCCCGGCGCGAAGGTCCGCTTCACGTACATCGTTCTGGTGCCGCTCGCGTTCGTGTTCATCTTCCTGCACCCGGCCATCACCTTGCTGATGCTCTTCGGCTGCTACGCATTATCGGCGCCGACGGTGTGGGCCTACCGCAAGCTGCGGCGGCGGACGCGCGGGACGACGCGCGCATGACCCCGGCGCAGCGCATGCAATACCTCGATGCCATGGGCCTCGACTGCTGGGTGATGCGCGCGCCCGCAGCGCCGAAGCACGGATCGCAGGCCGACTCGGGCGCGCCGCGGGAAACGCTCGAGTCTGTCGCTGCGCAGGACGTGGCCGATGCGCAGGGGCCGGCCGGTGTGCCGCAACCGGTGCTGCCGCGTGGGCCTGCCGATCCGCCCGTGGCCCGCGAGGCGGGCGTGGAGTGGCCGGAACTGCGGGCTCGAGTCGCCGCGTGTACGCGTTGCTCGCTGGCCAAGACGCGCACTCAGACCGTATTCGGCGTGGGCAACCTGAAGGCGGACTGGCTGATCGTCGGCGAAGCGCCGGGCGCCGAGGAAGATCGGCAGGGCGAACCCTTCGTCGGACGGGCCGGCCAGCTGCTCAACTCCATGCTGCGCGCCGCGGGTTTGGCGCGCGACCAAGTCTACATCGCGAATGTGCTGAAGTGCCGGCCGCCGGGCAATCGGGATCCCACCTCGACCGAGGCCGCGGAGTGCCTGCCGTTCCTCGAGAGGCAGATTGCACTGTTGCAGCCCAAGGTGATGCTGGCCGTCGGCCGCATTGCGGCGCAGAACCTGTTGCGTACCGACGCAACTTTAGGCACTCTGCGGCAGCAAGTGCACCGGTTCGGTCTCTCCCAAGTGCCGCTGGTCGTGACATATCATCCGGCGTACCTGTTGCGCAGCCCGACCGATAAAAGGAAGGCGTGGGAGGATTTGAGATTCGCCCGCGAGGTATGCTCTCGTGTCTAGCGTCAAAAGAGAAGCCGAGTTTACCTCCGCGGACATCCGGCCCATGCACGAACTCGACGTGCCCGTCATCGTGGCAATCGAGCGTGCCGCCTACCAGTTCCCGTGGAGCGAGGGGATTTTTCGCGATTGCCTGCGCGTGGGCTACGTCTGCCGCGTGATCGACGTGGGCGGCGAAATGGCGGGTTACGGCATCATGTCGGTCGGCGCCGGTGAGGCGCACATCTTGAACGTCTGCGTGCGCGATGAATACCGCGGCCGCGGATTCGCCCGCAAACTGATGGCGTTTCTGTTGGACCGCGCCCGCGCGTCCGGAATGTACGAGGCGTTTCTGGAAGTCAGGCCCTCCAATACCACCGCCGCGCGCCTGTATCACTCGATGGGCTTCGAGCAGGTGGGCGTGCGGCGCGGCTACTACCAGGCGACCGTCGGCCGCGAGGATGCGGCGGTCCTGCGGCGCGTACTGCTGCCGGAAGTCAAGTAGCAGACAAGCCTGCAGATGCGACATCACGAGGGAGAACCCTCGTCGAGCAAAGATGCCGATGGCGGCGGCCGCGGTAGGCGCATCTTTAGTCATCCACCACGCCGATTGGGGGCCCATGCTCCTCCGGGCTGCGCGCAGCAGGATTGCGCAGCGCAACGGTTGGTTTTCGGCAATTTGACTACATGATGGCCTGCGGAGGCGAGGATTCGAATGGACGCAGAGGAAATTGCCAAGCAAATCAACAAGAGACGCACTTTTGCGATCATCTCCCACCCGGATGCCGGCAAGACCACGCTGACCGAGAAATTGCTGCTGTTCGGCGGCGCCATTCAGATGGCCGGCACGGTCAAGGGCCGCAAGGCGACCCGGCATGCCACGTCCGACTGGATGCGCCTGGAACAACAGCGCGGCATCTCCGTGACCTCCTCGGTGATGCAGTTTCCGTTCGACGGTTGCATCGTCAATTTGCTCGATACGCCGGGCCACGAGGACTTCTCCGAGGACACCTACCGCACGCTGACGGCGGTCGATTCGGCGTTGATGGTGATCGACTGCGCCAAGGGCGTGGAGGAGCGCACCATCAAACTCATGGAGGTGTGCCGGCTGCGTGACACGCCCATCATGACCTTCGTCAACAAGCTGGATCGGGACGGCCGCGCACCGATCGAGCTGCTCGATGAAATCGAAAGCGTCTTGCGGATCCAGTGCGCGCCGATCACCTGGCCGATCGGCATGGGCCGCGATCTGCTCGGCGTCTACCATCTGCCCGAGGACAGGATCTACGTCTACTACCCCGAGGAGAAGGGCCGGGCCGGAACCTACCAGACCATCGAGGGCATCGCGAGCGACGCCGCGCGCGAATTTCTGGGCGACCGGTACCAGTCGTTTTGTGACGAGGTCGAGCTGGTGCGCGGCGCGAGCCCGCAGTTCGACCTGCAACGCTACCGGGATGCGAAGCAGACCCCCGTGTTCTTCGGCTCGGCGGTCAACAATTTCGGCGTCCGGGAACTGCTGTCGGCTTTCGCGCAGCACTCGCCGAGTCCCCTGCCGCGCCCGACTCTGCAGCGCCGGGTCGAGGCCGGCGAGCCGTCTCTGACCGGGTTCGTTTTCAAGATCCAAGCCAATATGGATCCGGGCCACCGCGACCGGATCGCCTTCATGCGATTGTGTTCCGGGCGCTATACGCGGGGCATGCGCCTGTACCACGCCCGTCTCGGCAAGGAGGTCCGCATTGCCGACGCGTTGACCTTCATGGCCGCGGACCGCAGCGCGGCGCAGGAAGCCTACGCCGGCGACATCATCGGCCTGCACAACCACGGGACCATCAACATCGGCGATACGTTTACCGAGGGCGAAGAGCTGACCTTCACGGGAGTGCCGAATTTCGCACCGGAAATGTTTCGCCGCGCCGTTCTCAAGGATCCGCTGCGCATGAAGGCATTGCAAAAGGGTCTGTCGCAGCTCTGCGAGGAAGGTGCGACGCAGCTGTTCAAACCGCTGCGCAACAATGATTTGATTCTCGGCGCCATCGGCCAGCTGCAATTCGAAGTCGTCGCCTTTCGATTGCAGGACGAGTACAGCGTGCAATGCGTGTTCGAGCCCATCAACGTCGCGATGGCGCGCTGGGTGAGCCTCGATGATGAGAAGCGGCTGCGCGAGTTTCGGGAAAAGGCCTATGACAACCTGGCCATCGATCACGCCGGGGAGCTGGTGTACCTCGCCCCCACGCGGGTCAATCTGGGGCTCACCGAGGAGCGTTGGCCGGAGATCGAGTTCCTCAAGACGCGCGAGAACCTGGCGGCTTGAGCCGGGGACGGAATGCGCGCACGGCCGCGGCAAATTGCCGCACCGTGCTCTCGGCGCCGGCGCCGGCGTACCGCAGCCGCGAATACTGCCGGCAGAGGGCCGTCACCGCCGGACCCAGATCCGGGCGCTGCGCCGCCACCCGGCGGGCGTAGTCTTCCGGACCTTCGTGCACCCGCCGCGCCACGCCGCCGGCCGCCAACTTGGCGCACAGACGCGCGTACGCCCGCACCAATGATTCCTTGCGCACCGGGTCGGCTTCGCGCCGCACTTCCCAGGTCAACCAGGAGAGCACCAGGCAGAGGGCCACGGTCAGCACGAGGGCGAGCTTCTGGCCGTCCGGCTCGGGGATATTCAGCCATTCCAGCACGTGCTGCTGCGAGTCTTGGTCGAACAGCAGAATGCGTTCGCGCCACAGCTCACGCAGCGCATCGAGACGCAGGCGCACGTCGGGGAACCAAACCGTGCGGCGCTGCCAGCGGCTCGCCAATCGATCATCGGCGTTCACGGCATCGTTCAACCCACGGTCCACGCGGCTCGGGTCGATCGCCGAGGTGGGATCGACGCGCAGCCATCCGCTGCCGTCGATCCACACCTCGTTCCACGCATGCGCATCGCTTTGCCGGACGATCCAATAATCGGCAAATCGATTGAACGTCCCGCCTTGGTAGCCCGTGACCACGCGGGCCGGTATGCCCGCGGCGCGCATCAGCGCGGCGAAGGCCGAGGCGTAGTGCCCGCAGAAACCGCGCCGGGTGGTGAACAGGAATTCGTCGACGGACGAATCGGCGAGCTTCGGCGGGGTGAGCGTGTAGTAGAAAGGCTGCCGCGTGAACAGGGCAAGCACGGCGCGCACGTAGTCCAGGTCGTCCGGATGCGCCGCGCGCAGCGTGTGCGCCAATTCCGCCGTACGCGGATTACCGGCCGGCGGTGCCGTATCGCGGCGCCGCCACACCGCGCTCAACGGCGCGGCCGCTTGCACGTGCGTATGGGAAGTGGCGGCGACGTCGATCGGCTGCGACACGCGGTCCGGCTGCACCAAGGTGTAATCGCTGGTGAGCGCCCCGTGCGGCAGATCCCAGTGGGAGGGCCAATCGAGCGCAAATATCCAGTTGTGCCGGTGCGGCTCCAACTTGAGCGTGTAACGGTATTCCGGTCCCTCCGGCTGCAGCGCCGGCGCACTCAGAATCGCCGGATGCACCGGTGTCCAGGTGTGTCCGTCAAAGTCGTGCATCACGGGGCCGCGCCAGTAGAGTTCCTGAGCCGGCGGGGCCGCGGTTGCGAACTGCACCCGGAATGCGATGTCGTCGGACAGGGCCAGCTGGTTGATATCGCCCGGACTCATGCTGTCGCTCAAGCCGGATTCGGCGCTGCCGCCGTCGTCCGGCATCTGCCACAACGGGCCGCCGAAGCGTGGAAAGAACAGCCAGAACACCACGGCGAGCGGCACTGCCTGCGCCAGTATTCGCCCGGAATGGCGCAGGCTGCGCCCCCAATCCGGCTTCGGTTCGGCGCTGGTGAGCCGCAGCAGGACGGCGCTCGTGAGCCAGCACACGGCGATCAGATAGGCGAGCAGCCAGAAGGAATTCGCCTGCAGCAGCGCCGCGACACAGAGATAAAAAATCACCAGGGTGATGACGTGGATATCGCGCCGCGTCTCGGTTTCCAGCAGCTTCAATCCCGCCATCAGAGCCAGCAACGCCGTGCCGGCGGACAGGCCGTTGAAGGTGCGAAACTGCACGAACAGCAGCGCAATGGCGAGCGCCGCGATCGCCAGGCGCGCGGCGCGCGGCGGCGCCGCGCGGCCGCGGTAGGCGAGCAGCAGCCTGATCGCCGCGCAGACGGCGACCGTGGCGGTCACCCAGTGCGGCAACGATCCCAAATGCACCGCCAAGGCCAGCGCGAGGCACGCGACGATGGCGGTGAGTTCTGCGCGGGAGAGCGGTCTCTCCTTCACGGCGAGGGCGCGCCGTACGCGGCGAGGGCGCGCAGACAGGCGATGCGATGCGCCGCACCCCGGTCAGGTTGGATCTCGACGCCCGGAATGCGCAGACCAAAGACGCGCTGCGCCGCGTCGCTCTCCACCACCCACGAACACAACTGCGACAGCCGCGTCTCTGCGGCCAGCCCTTCGAGCGAAGACCACTCCAGCCATTCCGGTTGCGCCGACGATCCCGTGTAGCTGCGCACGGCGGGCTCGGCGCCGCGCGCCAGCACCTTCCAGGCCATGTGTTTGAGCGGCATGCCGGGCTGGTAGGCGCGCAAGCCCGCAAATTCCTCATCGCCGCTGCTCTCAGCCCGCGGCGCGGCTCCCAAGCCGGCCGCGGCCGGCAGCGCGCGGCTGCCGTGCGGTGCCGGAGCCACATAGGCGGTCAAAGCACCCTGCACGTAGGTCCAGGCATGAAACCACCCGAAGGGATAGCGCGTGCGCAGCTCGAATTGCGCGATGCGCAGGATGCCGCGTTCCGCCACCGGCACGGCGACCGTCACCGGGTCGCTCGATCGCGCGAGGACGCTGCGGATTCCGGTCGACGTCAGGCAGCGGATTTCGACGTCGCGCCGGTCCACCGACGATGCATTGCGCAGCATGAATTCGAAATCGGCCTCGCGGCCGGCGAAGGCATCCACCTCGGTGGCCGCATCCACCTCGATTCCGAGCAGATTTCGATTGCAGTGATGCATGGTCACCAGCGCGGCGCTGGCCATCAGAAAGGCGAAGGCCAGTCCGAGGTTGCTGTTGTAATTGAGGCCGGCGATGAGCATCGCCACCAGCACCGCCGCGAGCAGCAGGCCGAAGCGGGTCGGCAGAATATAAACACGGCGGCGGTGAATGGTCATCGGCAGGGAATCGAGACCGTGGCGCCGCGCCGCCCAGGCCCGAATTCTTGTCATGGCGGCCTGGCGCATGCTCTGCGTCGCTTCACGGGACGGGAACGGCTTCGAGCAGCCGGGCCACGGAAGGTCCGCCGTCGCGCTGCCGTATCCGATGGAAGGCCACGGCACCGAATACCGCCTGCACGTGCTCCGGAATCACTTCGGCCCGGCCGGCGATCAAGGCCCAGGCGCGCGCCGCCCGCAACAGGCCTATGGCCGCGCGCGGCGACAGTCCGCCGCCCACGCCGGGAGAGTGCCGTGTGTGCGCAACGAGCGCCTGCACGTAATCGAGCAGCCCCGGTGCCACGTGAATCTCGAGAACGCGCTGTTGCAGACCGCGCAGCACGTCCACGCTCGCCACCGAGGAGAGCGCATTCACCAATTCCCGCCGCTCCAATCCGTTCAACAGCTCGCGCTCGGCGGCCGCGGCGGGGTACCCCAAGTGCACGCGCATCAGAAACCGGTCCAATTGAGATTCCGGCAAGGGGAACGTGCCGGAGTGGTCCTGCGGATTCTGTGTGGCGACCACGAAGAACGGGTCGGGCAGCGCCATCGTCTGGCCGTCCAGGGTGACCTGATGTTCTTCCATGGCTTCGAGCAGCGCGCTCTGCGCCTTCGGCGAGGCGCGATTGATCTCGTCGGCCAACACCAGCTGCGCGAAAATCGGTCCTCGCTGAAACCTGAACTTGCCGGTTTCGCGGTCGAAGATCGACACGCCGAGCACGTCGGAGGGCAACAGGTCGCTGGTGAATTGCACGCGCTGAAACGACAGCCCAAGGCTCTTGGCGATGGCGTGGGCCAGCGTGGTTTTGCCGACACCCGGAATGTCCTCGATCAACAGGTGCCCGCGCGCCAGCAGGCAGGCGAGGCACAGGCGGATCTGCGTCTCCTTGCCGAGAATCACCCGGTTGATCTGGGCGAGAACCGCGTCGATCTCGAGTTGTTCCGTATTCATGGTAGTTCAGAGCTTAGAGCCTTCGCAAGAATCGAGTAAACTATTCTGCTTAACCTGCGGTTCACAAGATCGATCAAGACGGAGTTGGGACATGGAATTCACGGCCATAGTCGATGCGAAAGCGCGCCATCAGGCGGCCTGCGCGGTGGTCGGCGTCTATGAAGACGGCGATCCCGGCAAGGCGGCGCTGCACATCGACAAGCAAATGGGCGGTTGGATCGCCAGGTTGCTCAAGGCCGGCGATTTTTCCGCCAAGCTCGGCGAGAGCTTGCTGCTGCCGACGCCGGCGGGCGCGGCCGCCGCGCGCGTGCTGTTGATCGGTTTGGGTGGCCGCGCGGCGTTCGGCCGCAAACCGTATCGCAAGGCGCTGCAGTCCGCGGCGCAGGCGCTCGGCAAGACGGCGGCAGCCGATGCGACCGTGTACCTGGCGCTGGAGGAGGTCGCGGACCTCGACGCGCACTACCGCGCGCGCGCCGTCGCGGAAATATTCTGTGCGCAGCTGTACAAGATCCCGGACTTGAAGACCGGCGCCAAACCGAAGGCGCCGCGCTTGACCTCGGTCAGCGTGGCGATGGCCGATGCCCGCGCGATGAAGTCGGCCGCCGAAGGTCTGCGCATCGGCCAGGCGGTGGGCGGCGGCCTTGCGTTGTCGCGGGACCTGGGGAATCTGCCCCCCAATGTATGCACCCCGACCTACCTCGGGAGCCGCGCGCAGGCCTTGGCCAAGGAATTTTCGAGCATCAGGACCAGGGTGTTGGACGCAAGCGGCATCAAGGCCCTGAAGATGGGTGCGTTCCTCGCCGTGACTCAAGGCTCCCACCAGCCGCCGCGGCTCATCGTCTGCGAGTATCGGGGTGCCAAGCAAGGCAGCGCGCCGGTGTGTCTGATCGGCAAAGGCATCACCTTCGATACGGGAGGCATCTCCTTGAAGGATCCACCCGCCATGGATGAGATGAAGTTCGACATGTGCGGTGCGGCGACCGTGCTCGGCGCGCTGCGCGCGGTTGCCGAACTGAAACTGCACATCAACCTCGTGGTGATCGTCGCCGCGTGCGAGAACATGCCGGGCGGCGGCGCGGTCAAACCGGCCGATATCGTCACCAGCATGTCCGGACAGACGGTGGAGATTCTGAATACCGACGCCGAAGGGCGGCTGATTCTCTGTGACGCCCTCACCTACAGCCGGCGTTTCAAACCGGCCGCGGTGATCGACGTCGCCACCCTGACCGGTGCGTGCGTCATCGCGCTCGGCAACCACTTCAGCGGCATGATGAGCAACGACGAGCCATTGGCCGAGGAGTTGCTCTCGGCCGGCGTGCGCGCCGACGACCGCGCCTGGCGATTGCCGATCGGCGAGGAATACGCCGATCAGTTGAAGAGTAATTTCGCGGATATCGCCAATGTGGGTGGACGCGAAGGCGGCGCCAGCACGGCCGCTTCGTTTCTCTGGAAGTTCGCCAAGGATCTACCCTGGGCGCACCTCGACATTGCCGGCACCGCATGGCTCAGCGGCGCGCAGAAAAGCAGCACCGGACGGCCGCTGCCCTTGCTGGTCGATTTTCTGGTCCGCCGCGCTTCGGGCGTATGACCGAGCGGGTGGATTTCTACGTACTGAAGAGCGCTGCGGCCAGGCAGCTGTGGGCATTCGCCTGCAGGCTCGTCGAAAAGGCGTATCTGCGGGATCTGTCCATCGTCGTCGTCAGCGATACGCCGGCCGACGCGCAATCTCTCGACGATCTTTTGTGGACCTTCAATGAGCGCTCTTTCGTTCCACACCGGCTGTGGACGGGCGCGCCGGATCCGGATACGCGAATTTATCTGAGCGCGAACGCGGCCGCACTGCCGCCCGCAGACCTGCTGGTGAACCTGGCGGGCCGCCTGCCTCCCGACTGGGAATGCTATGCGCGAATCGCCGAGATCATCGACGCGGACGAGGAGCGGCGGCGCCTCGGACGAGAACGCTTCAAAACCTACCGCGATCTGAAGGTTCCACTGGAGACCCACCAGCAGGATGAGACGGCGGACGTTTGAGCCGCGGACCGACCATGGACAAAGCCTTCTCTCCCGCCGATATCGAACCGCGCATCTATGCGCGATGGGAAGCGGCGGGGTACTTCGCCCCGAGCGGCCACGGACCCGGTTACTCGATCGTGATTCCGCCGCCGAATGTGACCGGAACCTTGCATATGGGGCATGCGTTTCAGGACACCATCATGGACGCGCTCATCCGGCATCGGCGCATGCAGGGCTTCGATACCTTATGGCAGCCCGGTACCGACCATGCCGGCATCGCCACGCAAATGGTGGTGGAGCGGCAGCTGAATGCCGCGGGTCTGAGCCGCCTCGAGATGGGACGCGAAGCGTTTATCGAGCGGGTTTGGGCGTGGAAGGAGCAATCCGGCGGCCAGATCGCCCGCCAGATGCGCCGCCTCGGCGCGTCGGTCGATTGGCAGCGCGACCGATTCACGATGGATGCCGGCCTGTCGCAGGCGGTGACCGAGGTCTTCGTCCGGCTCTACCAGGAAGGATTGATTTATCGCGGCAAGCGTCTCGTGAACTGGGATCCCGTGCTCAAAACCGCGCTCTCGGACCTCGAGGTGGTCGCCGAGGAAGAAGCCGGCAGCCTGTGGCATATCCGTTATCCACTGGAGCAGGGCGGCGGCTTTCTGGTGGTGGCGACCACGCGTCCGGAAACGCTGCTCGGCGATGCGGCCGTGGCCGTGCACCCCGATGACGAGCGATACCGGCACCTGGTCGGCCGCCGCGTGCAGCTGCCGCTCGCGTCGCGCACCCTGCCTGTGATCGCCGACCCCTACGTCGATCCGAAGTTCGGCAGCGGCTGCGTGAAGATCACGCCGGCGCACGATTTCAACGACTATGACGTGGGTCAACGGCACGGTCTGCCGCTGATCAACATCATGAACGCGGACGCCTCGCTCAACGATGCGGTGCCGGCGGCGTATCGCGGCCTCGATCGCGACGCCGCCCGGACGCGCGTTCTCGCCGACTTGGAGGCGCTCGGACTCATCGAGCGCATCGAGCCGCACCGGCTCACCGTGCCGCGCGGCGATCGCAGCAACGCCATCCTCGAGCCCTGGCTGACCGACCAATGGTTCGTCGACATCAAGCCGCTGGCCGAACCCGCGATCCACGCGGTCGAGCAGGGCCGGATCCGCTTCGTGCCCGAGCATTGGTCCGGCGTCTATTTCGAGTGGATGCGCAAGATCAAGGATTGGTGCATCAGCCGGCAGTTGTGGTGGGGGCATCGCATCCCCGCGTGGTACGACCCCGAGGGGCGTTGCTACGTGGCGCGCAGCGAGGCCGAGGCGCGCGCCCTGCACGGTCTCGACGCGGCGCTGCCGCTGCGCCAGGACGACGACGTGCTCGACACGTGGTTCTCCTCCGCGCTCTGGCCGTTCTCCACCCAGGGCTGGCCGGAGCGCACGCATGCGCTCGCCACCTATTACCCGACCTCGGTGCTGGTGACCGGGTTCGACATCATATTCTTCTGGGTCGCCCGCATGATCATGATGGGCCTGAAATTCACCGGCGAGGTGCCGTTTCACGAGGTGTACGTACACGGCCTGATCCGCGACCACGACGGCCTTAAAATGTCGAAGTCGAAAGGCAATGTCATCGATCCGCTCGACATCGTCGATGGAATCTCGCTGCCCGATCTGCTCGCCAAACGCACCTCCGGTTTGCTGCAGCCGCAGATGAAACCGGCCATCGAGAAGGCCACCCGCAAGCAGTTTCCGCAGGGCATCGCCGCCTTCGGCACGGACGCCTTGCGGCTGTGCTTCGCGCGCCTCGCCACCCAGAGCCGCGACCTGCGCTTCGACATGAGCCGCGTCGAGGAATATCGCAATTTCTGCAACAAGCTGTGGAACGCCGCCCGCTACGTGCTGATGAACGCCGAGAATCAGGATCTCGCGGCGGAGGGCGCAGAATTGAGCGTCGCCGACCGATGGATCCAGGCGCGCCTCGCCGCCATGCTGGCGCGCGTCGAATCCGGATTCGCCGACTACCGGCTCGACGTCGCCGCCAACGCGCTGTACGACTTTACCTGGCATGAATTCTGCGATTGGTACGTGGAACTCTCGAAGGCGGTACTGCAGTCGCAGACGCTTTCCGCCGCGGCAAAGCGCGGCACGCGCCGCACCCTGATTCACAGCCTGGAAATACTGCTGCGCGCCCTGCACCCCATCGCCCCGTTCATCAGCGAGGAGATCTGGCAGCGGGTCCGCGTCAGCGCGGGCATTCCGGGCGAGACCATCATGCGCTGCGCGTTTCCGAGCGCGGCCGACGTCGCGGTCGATGCGCAGGCGGAGGCGGAAATGCGCTGGGTCATCGCCTTCATCGAGGGCGTGCGGCAGATCCGCGGCGAACTCGACATCGCGCCCAACCGCCAGCTCAGCGTGCTGCTGCAGAATGCCGGACCGCTGGATGCGGCGTATCTGGAACGGAACCTGCACTACTTGAACCGGCTGGCCGGGATCGAGACTCCGCGTATGATGAGCCCGGCGCAAGCCGCGCCGATATCCGCCGTGGCATTCGTCGGCAGGCTCGAAATCATGGTCCCGATGGCCGGCTTGATCGATCCCGCCGCCGAGTTGGAGCGGCTCACCAAGCAGCGCCGTCGGGCCGAAAACGATCTGCGCAAGATGGAGACCAAGCTGGGCAATGCCGAATTCGTCAAGAACGCGCCGCCCGAAGTGGTCGAGAAGGACAGCCGGCGCCTGGCGGAGCTGCGCACCGAGATCGATCAGCTGACGGCGCAAATCGCCAGGGTGTCCGCGCTCCTCAATGGCCAATGAGATCCTCCTCGCCCGCAAGCGACCCAGGCCTGACGGCCGGCGATCTCGCGGGCAATTAGCATGAAATGGACGGTGCAACGCTATGTGCTGCGCGAGGTGGTCCAGACCTGGCTTGCCGTGACCGGCGTGCTGGTGGCGGTGCTGGTGTCGAATCAACTGTCCCGGGTGCTCGGCCAGGCGGCCGCCAATCAGTATGGCCCCCACGTGGTATTCGATCTGATCGTCCTCGGTGCGATCATGAATCTCTCGATCATCGTGCCGGCCGGCTTGCTGTTCGCCGTGGTCCTGACGCTGGGGCGCTTGTACCACGACAGCGAGATGGCCGCCCTGCAGGCGTGCGGTTTTGGACCCTCGCGCCTGATGCTGCCGTTGCTGTGCTTCGCCGCCGTCATCGCCCTGGGACTCGCCTGGCTGTCGTTCGTGCAGGTGCCGCTGGCCGACGCCGAGACGCAGCGGCTGCGCAGATCCGCCTACAAAGAGGCGCAGTTCGGCCAGCTCGACGCGGGCCGGTTCCGCTCCTTCAGCGGCGGCGACGCGGTGTTTTATGCGGAACGGGTCGACTCGCAGGGCGTGCTGCACAATGTGTTCCTGCAGCGTGAATCGGCCGGCCGCGTCGAGGTCGCGCTTGCGGAGACCGCCACGTATTCCAAGGCATCCGCCGACGGCGTGCACCTGGTCACGCTGTTCAACGGCCGGCGCTACGAGGGCGTTCCCGGGCAGGATGACTTTCGCGTGATCGAGTTTCGGGAACACGGCATTCCGATATCCGCGCCCACGGACGATGTCGCCAACAACGATCCGGACGCCAAGCCGACCCGGGAACTGCTCGGCTCGCGCGAGCCCGCCGACATCGCACAACTGCAATCCCGCATATCGACGCCGCTCATGGCGGTCGTGCTCACCCTGGTCGCCGTGCCCATGAGCCGGTTGCGCCCGCGCCAGGGACGTTATTCGCGCGTCGGATTCGCCATCGTCCTGTATTTCGTCTACTCGAATCTGCTGTCGGCCGCGAAAGTATGGCTGGAGAAATCCGATCTGCCGCCGATGGTCGGAGTGTGGTGGGTGCACGCCGCGGCGCTGACGCTCGGGCTGTACCTGTTTTCGCGCGAAGCGAGGGCGGCTTGAACATCATCGACCGCTATTTGTACCGCACCGTGCTGGTGTATACGGCGATGGCCATGGCGGTGCTGCTCACCCTGGGTGCGTTGTTCGCGTTCATCAGTCAGCAGAGCGATATCGGCGTCGGCAGCTACAACACCGGCGATGCATTCGTCTTCACGATGCTCAATCTCCCGCAGCAGGCGTTCGAGCTGCTGCCGATCGGCGCGCTGATCGGCGCGTTGATGGGTCTCGGCCACCTGGCCTCCGGCAGCGAACTCGTGGTGACCCGCGCGTCCGGGGTGTCGGTCTGGCGCATCGCATGGCCGGTGGGACTCGCGGGTCTCACGCTGGCGCTGATCATGTATGGAATCGGCGAGTACGCGGCGCCGCCGCTGGCGCAGTTCGCGAAGCGCGAAAAGACCACCGACAAGCTGGCGGATGTGAGCTTCGCGGGCACCAGCAGCGCCTGGGTCAAGGATGGCAACCTCATCTTGCGGGTGCAGACCGGTGAAGTGGACCGTGCCTTCGGCGGCGTGTGGCTGTTTCGACTGAATGGTGCGACCAAATTGCGTTCGGTCGAACGTGCGGAGCGGATCTCGGTGGCCGATCCGGGGCGCTGGAGCCTGCACAATGTCGCGACCTCGCGCTTTGGCGACGACCGCGTCAGCGGCGAGCTATTGAGCAGCGTGATCATGCAGTCGACCGTCAACCCGGAATTCCTGGGATTGGCCGCGACCGATCCACAACTTCTGACGCTGCGCGGACTCGCCTCGTACATCGATCACCTGCGCCGCAACCACCTCGACACCGCGTCCTATGAGATCGGCTATTGGGCACGCATCGCACGCCTGGCGGCCGTCGTCATCGTGACGCTCATGGCCGTGCCCTTCGTCTTCGGTCCGCTGCGAACGACCGGCGCTGGCGCGCGCACGGTGATCGGCGTGATGCTCGGAGTCGTGTTTTTCCTGTTGCTGCGCACCGTCGAGAACGGTGGCCAGGCGTTTGGTCTGAATCCGGTGCTGGTGGGATGTCTGCCGGTGTCAGCCATCGGCCTCGCGACGTTGTTCGCCATCGCGCGCACGCGATAGCAGGAGCGGCGCTGACTCACGATGCGTGAGTTCGGCATCGCGCATTCGCGGGGTCAGCGCGGCAACACGACGACGCGGGTCTTGGACAGCCGGTCGTGCAGCGCCAGGTGGTCCGGATCCGCATACAGCCACAATACGCCCAGTGCCGCCGGCGCCCACGCGAGAGCGCCGAGTACGAAGCGCAGTGCCGCCGCGTTCAGTGGCAGCGGCTGGCCCGCTGCCGTGACGGTGCGCAGATGCCAGGCGCGCATGCCGAGGGTTTGGCCGCTGCGCGTCCAATTGATCAGGTAGTAGCCCGCGATGGTGGCGACCAGCGCGGCCCGGTACAGATACCACCAAACGCCCGCCGACGCCGGCTCGACCGCGGTGCGATGGTTCAGGAATACGGCAGCCGATGTGACGGTCACGAGCAGTGCGGCAAGCAGCACGGCGTCATACAGCAGCGCGGCGAAGCGGCGGCCAAACCCGGCGCTCGTGCCGCTGCTCACGATGTCGGTGCGGGCACCGGCTTCGGGGTCACCCCGGTCGCCCCCGGCTTCGCGGCGGGCGCCGCGGGTTTCGCGGGTTTCGC
>Ga0116229_10004109_pt1 | contig 23868 bp, 22 predicted proteins | sample S1TSphgellanicum_3_FD_87313 | JGI IMG/M metagenome (GOLD analysis project Ga0116229, IMG submission 87313) | Host-associated microbial communities from peat moss isolated from Minnesota, USA - S1T2_Fc - Sphagnum magellanicum MG | ecosystem: Host-associated > Plants > Peat moss > Unclassified...
AATCGCAACCTCGACATCTATGCCGCGGACCTGAACCGCATCGAAGTTCTGGAAGGCCCGCAGGGCACGCTGTTCGGCGCCGGCGCGCAAGCCGGCGTGGTGCGCTACATCACCAACAAGCCGAAGCTCGACGTCACCGAAGGCACCGTCAACGCCGGCTATGGCTGGACCACCCACGGCGACCAGAACTCCAATGTCGATGCGACGCTGAACGTGCCGCTGATCGCCGATACGCTGGCGGTGCGCGCGGTCATCTACGACGACAACCGCGGCGGCTACATCAACAACGTGCCCGGCACCTTCACGCGCGAGCCCACCGACCTCGGCATCATCAAGTACGTTGGCGGCGTGGTGCCGGCCTACCCCGGATCGATCAACAGGATCAACAACGACAGCCAGGTCGCCAACGCGATCAATCCGGTGACCTACAAGGGCATGCGCGCGTCGGCGTTGTGGAAGATCAACGAGGACTGGAATGCGCTGCTCACCCAGACATTCCAGGACATGGATGCGGAGGGTGTGTTCTACCAGGAGCCATTCTCAACCGACGGCGTGGCGCTGCCGGCGCTGTCGGTGACGACGTTCAATCCCTCGTACGACAAGGACAGGTTCGAGAACACCGCATGGACCTTCAATGGCCGCATCGGCCTGCTGAAGGCGGTTTACACCGGCGGCTACCTGGTGCGCAAAGTCGACGCGCAGCAGGACTACACCGCGTACAGCCGGGGCATTTTTGCCGACTACTACCAGTGCGTGTCGCCGAAGGAGAGCTCGAAAGACGGCGCCATCGTCCGTTGTTATTCGCCCAGTGCCTTCTGGCACAACAACGAGAGGAACACGCACCAGAACCATGAAATCCGATTCAGCACGCCCGATGACTGGCGTGTGCGTGCGCTTGCCGGCGCGTTCTGGGAGGACTTCGAGATAGATGACAACACCGACTGGCACTACAAGTCGCTGCCTGCCTGCACGGCCGCAGGGCAGGTCGGTTGCGAGACCGATATCATCCCGGCCCCGGGTTCCACCGCGACCAATCCCAACCTGCGCCCCGACACCGAGTCGTTTCTCGACGATATCCAGCGCGGCTACCGGCAGTGGGCATTGTTCGGGTCGGCCGACTTCGACATCATTCCGAAAGTACTCACCGTGACCGGCGGCACGCGCTACTACCACTTCAGCAATAGCGAGACCGGCAGCAACGTCTATTCGTTCGGGACCTATGACTGCGGGCCGGCGCCCTGCGCCACGGAGGACGCCAACAACATCAATGCACTGGGACTGCATTCGACCTACTCGGGCTTCAAGAGCCGCGCGAACATCACCTGGCACGTTCTGCCGGACGCCATGGTGTACTACACGTTCTCGCAGGGCTATCGCCCGGGTGGATTCAATCGGTCCGCGATGGGGCCTTACCTGGGCGGGCAATTCGAGACGCCGCAGGCGTTCGCCCCGGACACCCTTACCAATAACGAGATCGGCTGGAAAACCGAATGGCTGGATCACCGCGTGCTGTTCAATGGCGCGATCTACCAGGAACAGTGGGACAACGTCCAGCAGCAGTTCTTCGATCCTGCGGCCACCGGCAACCTGAGCTACGTTACCAACGGCGCCAATTACCGGGTCAGGGGTCTTGAAGTTCAGCTCGTGGGACGGGTGACGACCGGCCTGACGCTACGGGGCGGCGCATCCTGGAACAGCTCCAGCCTCACCAACTCGCCATACCTGATCGGCAACGTGCCGGGCGCGGCTGATTTCGGCATGCCGCTGCTGTATGCGCCCAATCCGTTTGGACTGAAGGGCAGTTCGCTGCCGCAGTCACCGCCTTTCCAGGGCAACATACGCGCGCGCTACGAGTGGTACGTCAGCGACTACAGGCCATTCGTCCAGATCGGCGGCCAGCGAACCGCGCATTCCGGTTCGCTTCCAGGCAACGTGCCGGCGATCGCGTCCGGCGAGATCAACACGCAGGAATTCGATCAGCCCGGCTACTCGACCTACGACGCCTCGTTCGGCGTGTCCAGGGACAACTGGACCGTGCAGCTGGTGGGTCAGAACCTCGGCAACACCGATGGCAAGACGTTCATATCCGCGTCTGAGGGCATCGAGACGCAGTCGGTGATTCGCCCTCGGGTCATCACCCTGAAGGGTGGCTACAGGTTCTGACGGGCGTATCCGAAGATGCACGGGGATCCCTGATGCCGGCAGTCTCCGCGCAGCCGCCCAGGTCGAGTGTCGAGAGCGAGGTGCTGTGCATCCGCGGGCTGCTGCAGAGAAACCAGTTCGCGCCGGCGCTGGCGGCAGCCGAGGCGCTGCTGGCACGGGTGCCCGAGAACCGCGACGTCTGGTACATGCTCGCGGTCAGCCAACGCTACCTGGGCCGTGTGGCAGATGCGCTGGCCACGCTGGCGCGTTTCGAGGCCATACACCCCCAGTACAGCCGGCTGTTCCAGGAGCGCGGACACTGCTGCGTGGCGGCGCGCGATCCGGGCGGCGCGATCGAGGCCTATCTGCGCGCCGTGAATCTCAACCCGGCGCTGCCGGCGAGCTGGAAGGCACTGCAGGTCCTGTTCGGTGCCGCGGGACGGCCGGGCGACGCCGCGAATGCGGCCGCGCACGTGGCGAAGCTCGCGAGCCTGCCCCCCGCGGTCGTGACCGCCTCGAGCATGTTTGCCGACGGTGAAGTTCACGAAGCGGAGCGGGTGGTGCGCCAGTTCCTGCAATCCCATGGCGATCACGTCGAGGCCATGCGGCTGCTGGCGCAGATCGGCATGCATCTGGACGTGCTCGACGACGCCGAGTTCCTGCTCGAGAGCGTGCTGGTATTCGCCCCGGACTACGACCTGGCGCGCTTCGACTACGCCAACGTGCTGCTGCGGCTGCACAAGCACGCCAGGGCGATCGAGGAAATCGGCAGGCTGATGAAATCCGACCCGCAGAACCGTGCCTATCGGATCTGCTATGCGAATGCCTGCACCGGCATTGGTAATCACGAGGAAGGCGTGCGGGTATTTCGCGAGCTGCTGGTGGATGCGCCGCGGGCGGCCGACATACACCTGTCGATCGCGCACGCGCTCAAGACGCTGGGCCGGCAGCAGCAGGCGATCGCGTCCTATCGCGCCGCGGCGGAGGCGAACCCGAGTTTCGGCGACGCCTACTGGAGCCTCGCCAACCTCAAGACCTATCGGTTCAGTGACGATGAGATCGCATCGATGCAGGTGCAGGAGGCGGCGCCCGCCACCAGGCTGGTGGATCGCTACCACCTGTGCTTCGCGCTCGGCAAGGCATTCGAGGATCGGGCGCAGTTTGCCGAGTCATTCCGGTACTACGAGCGCGGCAACGCGCTGAAGAAGGGCGAGTGCCGCTACCGCCCGGAGCCGATCGAACGCAACGCGCGGCTGCAGGCCGCCGTCTGCACGGCGGAGTTCTTCGCGGCACGCACTGGTGTCGGCTGCCCGCGTCCCGATCCGATCTTCATCGTCGGCCTGCCGCGCGCCGGTTCGACGCTGATCGAGCAGATCCTGGCCTCGCACTCCAAGGTGGAAGGCACGATGGAGCTGGCCGACATTCCCCGGCTGGTCGCACGGCTGCAGGGCCGGGAAGCCGACGATGCCAAGCCGCGCTATCCGGGCGTGCTGGCGGAGCTTACCGCCAGGCAGCTTCAGGGCTTCGGCGAGAAGTACCTGGCGGATACGCAGGTCTATCGCACCGGCAAGCCTTTTTTCATCGACAAGAATCCGAACAATTTTCGCCACCTCGGCCTGATTCACCTGATACTGCCCAACGCCCGGGTCATCGACGCGCGGCGCGAGCCGATGGCCTGCTGCTTCAGCAACTTCAAGCAGCTGTTCGCCGCCGGCCAGGAGTTCACCTACAGCCTGGAGGACATCGCGCGTTACTACCGCAGCTACGTGGCGCTGATGGCGCACTGGGAACAGGTACTCCCCGGCAAGATATTGCGCGTACAGCATGAAGACGTGGTCCAGGACCTCACGGCCAATGTGCGGCGGATCCTGGAATTCTGCGGCCTCGACTTCGAGCCGCAGTGCGTCGAGTTCTACAAGACCGAGAGGAGCGTGCGCACTGCAAGCTCCGAGCAGGTACGCCAGCCGATATTCAAGGACGGGCTGGATCAGTGGCGCCACTTCGGGCCGTACCTGGAGCCGCTGAAGCTGGCACTCGGGCCGCTGGTGGCAGGCTGATTGAAAATCGAGTTAAACGTTATTGGGGCATACTCGCCGCTCCACTGCCGCCAGTGCGTCGTACAGCAGGATCGCCATCAGGCCTGTCAGCAGTCCGCCCTGGAGGATGAACGCGTTATTGTTCGACAGCAGACCGGCGATGATGACCTCCCCCAGGCCCTTGGCGCCGACCGTGGATCCGATCGCCGCGGTGCCCACGCTGATCACCAGCGACAGGCGAATCCCCTCCAGAATTAAAGGCATTGCCAGCGGCAACTCGACCGACAGCAAGCGCTGGCGCGCATTCATACCCATGCCGCTGGCGGCTTCGATGACCGCGGGCGGGCAGCCGCGCAGCCCGCTGACGGTGTTCTCGAAGATCGGCAGCAGCCCATAGCAGAACAGGGCAATCAGCGTCGGCTTGAGGCCAAAGCCGACCAGCGGCACCGCGATTGCGAGCACCGCGACCGGTGGAAAGGTCTGGCCGATATTGACCAGCGTGCGCGACAGCGGCAGGAACTGGGCGCCGCGCGCGCGGGTCACGAGGATCCCCAGCGAGACGGCAACCAGGGTACTGGCGGCCGCGGCGCAGCACACGGTGGCGATCTGCGCCAGCGCCAGCACCAGCAGGCTGCCCTGGTCGTAGATCGGCGGCGCGCCGTATTGCGTCAGCGGCTGGAACAGCGGCGCGAAGCTCTGGGGTGTGAGCAGGAACGTCAGCAGCAGGCCGAGCGCGGCGAACCGCAGCAGCGTCGCAGCCTTGGGTAGCATCGAGACTTCCCGCGGCGGCGGCGCGGCGCCGCCAGGCATCTGCGCGGCGTCGCCAGGCATCAGAGTGGTGCCCCTAGGCATCAATGCGCCTGCCGTGGGCGAGTATCGCGGCCACCGTGAGCGTCCCGCACGGCGCACCGCTGGCGTCGATGACGCTGGCTGAGTCGGCGCCGCGCCAGACCAGCTCCGACAGCGCCTCTCGCAGCGACGCCGACGCCGCGACAGTCGGGACGGCCGAGCTGTGCGCGACGCTCGAGCTGTGCGGGGCGCTCGAGCTGTCCGGGACGGCTGCTTCACCGGCGGTCGTCAGCGACAGCAGCCGCATCGCCCGATCGGCCAGCCCGGTGAGCTGTGCGACGAACGGATCCGCGGGGTGAGTGAGCAGCATCGCGGGCCGGTCGTACTGCAGCAGGCGGCCGCGGCTCATGACCGCAACGCGGCTTCCGAGGCGGAACGCTTCGTCCATGTCGTGCGTCACCAGCACGATCGTGGTGCCGAAGCGCCGCTGGATATCGAGCAGGTCCTCCTGGGCCTTGGCGCGGATGATCGGATCGAGTGCCCCGAATGGCTCGTCCATCAGCAGCACTTCGGGTTCTGCGGCCAGCGCACGCGCCACGCCGACGCGTTGCTGCTGGCCACCGGAGAGCTGGTGCGGAAATTTTCCGGCGAATTCCGCCGGATCGAGCTGGAACACCGCCAGCAACTCGTCGACGCGCGCACGTTGGCGAGCCTGGTCCCAGCCAAGCAGGCGCGGGACGGTGGCAATGTTCTCGGCCACCGTGCGGTGCGGAAACAGCCCGTTGCCCTGGATCGCATAGCCGATCCGCCGCCGCAGCAGGTGGGCGGGTTCGTGCGTCGTGTCGTTGCCGTCGATGAGCACGCGGCCACCGGTGGGCTCGACCAGGCGGTTGATCATGCGAAGCAGGGTCGACTTGCCCGAGCCGGAGGTGCCGACGACGACGGTGATCGAGTGGCGCTCGATGTCCATCGACACGCGATCGACCACCGTAGTCGTGCCGTAGAGCTTGCTGAGGTCCTGGATGCTGATCATGACGGCGACCGGTTCAAGGTCTCCACCAGTGCATCGAGCAGCACGGCGGCGGAAAAGGCCAGGGCCACCGTCGGGATGGCCCCCAGCAGCACCAGGTCGATGGCGGTCTGGCCAATACCCTGGAACACGAACACGCCCAGACCACCGCCACCGATCAGCGCAGCGACGGTCGTCAGGCCAATGTTCTGTACCAGCACGATGCGGATACCGGTCAGGATCGTCGGCAGCGCCAGCACCAACTCGACCCCGGTCAGTGTCTGCCGTCGTGTCATGCCCATGCCGCGCGCGGCGTCAACCGCTGCGGGCGAGACACGCGCCAGTCCAGCGACAGTATTGGCCACGACCGGCAGCAGCGAGTAGAGGAACAGCGCGAGCACCGCCGGTGCGGCGCCGATGCCGCTGATACCCAGCCGGGCGGCCAGCGGTACGGCCGCGGCCAGCGCGCCGAGGGGCGCCATCAGGATGCCGTAGAGCGCGATCGCCGGAATGGTCTGTACCACATTGAGCGCACCCAGGACGCCGGCGCGCAGCCGCGGCACCTGATGACAGATGATGCCGACCGGCAACGCCAGGATGACGGCCGCGCCGAGCGAGCCCAGCGACAGCGCCAGGTGCCGGCGCACCTCGTGAGCGAAACGGTCTTCATTGACAGCGTATTCACGCATCACCGAGAGGTGGTCGAATTCGCCGTGCGTCAGCGCGAGGCCGGCGACCGCGCCGAACAGCGCCAGCATTGCCACCCTGACGATAGGACGAGGTCGCAGCCGCGTGATCGCATCGGTTGCCATCAGGCCTATCGCCAGCGCCAGCAACCAGAAACCCGACCCGGGGGCGACCCGCACTACCTTGTTGCCGGGAGGCGTCAGCAGGTTGCCGGCGGTGGCAACCGCAGCTGCCACAGCGACCAGTCCCAGCAACGCCGCGGCGAGCCGTACCCACGCGTTAGTGACGCCGAGCGCGGCCAGTGCTGCCAGCGCCAGCACCAGCACGCAGCCAAGCGTTGCCGATGACGGCAGCACCTGCGCCAACGCATGTGGATCCCCGGGCAGCACGCGGTTCGCCTTGAATACCACGAATGGCAGGCACAGCAGTGCCACCGCACCCACGGCGCTAACCAGCGCACCGAGCGGGTCAATCCTGAGCCGCCGCGCGACGGAGGTCGGAAGCGTCGGCGCGGTCATGGGCGGCGCACTCCCTGGCGGGGGCTCACTTGCTGAGCACTCACTTGACCGGGCCGCGCGTGACGAGGCCGCGCGTCGCCAGGTAGTCCTCGGCGACCGCCTGGCCGGATTCGCCGTCGATCTGCATGCGCTCGTTGAGTCGCTGCAGCGTTGCGCGGTCAAAGCTTTCCATCAGCGGCTTCACCAGCGCGGCAATGCGCGGATGCGCCGCGAGCGCTGCCTCGCGGATGATAGGCACCGGTGCGTAGATTGGCTGGTCGCTCCGATCATCGTCCAGCACCTGCAGGTTCGCCGCATCGATGCCGCCGTCGGTACCGTAGACCATCGCCGTATTGATGCCGTTGGTGCGTGCGGCGGCCGCGCCGATCGTGGCTGATGTCTCCCCGCCGGCAAGCACTATCATCTGATCGGATCGCAACGTGAAGCCGTACGCTCTCTCGAGCGAGCGCAGCGTGCCGGCATTCGCGAATTCCGCCGAACAGGCGAGCATCACCTTGCCGCCAGCGGAGACCCAGCGGCCGAAATCGCTCATGGTCCTGAGATGATATTTGTCGGCGACGTCGCGGCGCACTGCCAGCGCCCAGGAATTGCTGGCGTTGGCGGGGGTCAGCCAGACGATGCGGTTGGCCGCATAGTCCAGTCGTGCCCCCAGTTCGTAACCCTGGCGCAGGTTCTTCCATGCCGGGTCTGCGGCCACATTGAAGAAGAAGCCGGCGTTGCCGGTGTACTCGACGTACAGGTCGATGTCGCCGGACAGCAGCGCGCGCCGTACCACCGGCGTGCCCCCGAGCATCATGCGATCCACCGTGGCGATGCCATTCGCATCGAGCAGCAGGCGGATCATCTGGCCGATCATCGCCGACTCGCTCGATAGCTTCGAGGACACTACCACGGCAGCCTGCACCGCCGGCGCCGCGGCCACCGCCGGCGCCGCGGCCACCGCCGGCGCCGCAGCCAGCGCCGGTGATGCGGCCAGCGCCGGTGATCCGGGAAGGCCGGCCGTGATAGTGACGGCCAATATCGCGGCTATGCTGAACGCTGCGAACAGACAGCGTACCGACGCTGTTCGAAGCGACTCGAGGACATTCGACAACAGCCACCTCAGCGGCAAAGGGCTGGCGATCGATCAGTGATAGTAATCGATACCGGCGTACTTTCGGGGCTGATGGAACAGGTGCCGGAGCCGCTCAGTCGGCGAGGCGCTCGCGCACGTAATCCGCGAGCTGCCAACATGCCTTTTCCAGGTGGCTGAAGCGGCCCGGGGTGGCCGCGCGCGTGGCGGCGCCGCGCTGCTGCATGACGTTGACGGCGATGTCCTCGTCATTGACTACCACCAGGAACTCGCGCTCGGCCGCCATCTTCTGCTGGTAGTCCGGCTGCTCGAGCGCCTCGCTCCGTACCAGGATGTGAGCCTGGAACCTGGTGCGCGCGGCGCCTTCGGGCTGCAGGCAGAACCAGAAGATGCGATCCGGCAGCACGTTGAACAGCTGGTAGGGATAGACCAGGTACAGGCGGAATTCGCGCTGTTCCTGCGCCGTCAGCTCACCCAGCTCGGGAAATCCTGCTCGAATCTGGGCGTCCGGCAGATCGTCCCGGGCTGGCGCGTGACCGACCGTCCAGGCGGCGCGTCCATCTTCGACGTACGTGCGCCGCGCCGGGTACGCGCGCTCGAAGGTTTCCGGATGTGCCGCAATGTGGTGGTAGCACTCCATGAAGGTCTCGACCACGATCTTCCAGTTGATCGGGCAGTCATAGTCGAGCGTGGTGCCGATCACCCAGTCCCGCGGCCTGGAGCGCGACAGCACTTGTGTCATCTCGCTCAGCTGCGGCGCCAGCGGCGCGGCATCGCCCGAGAAGTTGAGGTAGATGAAGCCGTCGACGATTTCGGTCCGGTACTCTGGCAGCCGACAGGATTGTGGATCGAATTCGACCTGGTCCATCAGGGGCGCGCCCAGCAGCTGGCCGTCGAGCCCGTAGGCCCACTTGTGAAACGGACAGGAAAAGCGCCTGGCATGGCCGCTGCCGCTGACCAGTGGCGCCCAACGGTGCAGGCAGATCCGCGACAGCGCCCGGATCCGGTCGGCCGCGCGCACCACCACGATCATCTCTCCCAGCAGATCGAGGGTGAAGTAATCCCCGACCCTGGCGCATTGCGACACATGACCGACGATGAGCCATTCCCTGCGGAAGATGCGCTCCACCTCGAGCTGGAAGAAGCCTTCCGAGGTATAGGCTTCGGGCGGCAGTGTGGTCGCGCGCGATAGCGGCTGGTCGCCGCTGGCGAGCAGCGAGCGCAGCAGCCCGTCGAGGGCTGCGCCTGCCGCCTGGTCGCCCTGGATATTTAAGCTACCGTCCATTGCACCCCGCTCTGGCGAGGAGGCATGCAAGAGGCGCACCAGCGCTCGGGCGTCGTGGTCCACGGGCTACACAGGCGCAGGTACTCGTGCCGGGTGCCGGATAAACGACTGATTACGCGAGGTAAATATTACCGGCAGGCAGCGCGCCAATGCACCAATGGTGCGCCAGCCAGGCGGCATCCGGCAGTGCAAGCGGAGCGCCAGCGTGGGTACGCGTGCGCGATTTTGGGCCAGGTGCGCGCCAGACCCGCGGCTGCCCACGGCGCTATGGCCCACTGCCTATGTGCGCTGTAGGACATACACTGACAGAAATTTTTTCATGGTCCCACGCCATGATAGTCCGGGGGAGGTTTCCGCAAAGCGCCACCAATCGGTACAAGTGACTTGTGCCTCGACAGGATAATCAACGCTGCTTGCACGACGAAGCTCTGGAGACCGGAATGACCGATGTCGCAACAAATTGGATGGTTGGCCGCTCATCCGCCATACAGGCGGTGCGCGAACTGGTCGACAAGGTGGCGCCGACCGACGCCACGGTGCTGATCTCCGGCGAGAGCGGCTGCGGCAAGGAACTGGTGGCGCAGGCGATACACGCGCGCAGTACCCGCGGCGCTGGACCGTTCCTTGGTATCAATTGCGGCGCCCTGCCGCCGACCCTCATCGAATCGGAACTGTTTGGTTTCGAGCGCGGCAGCTTCACCGGCGCAGCCCGCAGCCATGCGGGCATGGTGGAGCGCGCCTCCGGCGGCACTCTGTTCCTGGACGAGGTGACCGAGATGAGCGCCGACATGCAGACGCGGCTGCTGCGATTCCTGGAAACACGCTGCTTCTTTCGCGTCGGCGGAACGCAGGAGATAAAGACGGACGTGCGCGTGGTCGCGGCCACCAATCGATCGCCGGTGCAGGCGGTACGCGACGGCAGCCTGCGCGAGGACCTGCTTTATCGACTGGCGGTGTTCCCGATCACGCTGGCGCCGCTGCGTGAGCGTGGCGAGGATGTGGTGCTGCTGGCCGAGCATTTCCTCAGCGAGATCAATGCGCGCAACGACACCGCCAAGGTATTCAGCAGCGGTGCCAGGAAGACGCTGTGCGAGTACCGCTGGCCGGGCAATGTGCGTGAACTAAAGAACGCGGTCGAGCGCGCCTATATCCTGAGCGAACAGGAACTGCAGCTGCAGCCGATGAATCTGCATGCCGCACCGGGCAGTGCGCAGGCACGCCACGCCGATTTCGATGGCATCAGCGTGCCAATCGGATCGTCGCTGGCGGAGGCGGAGCAATGGCTGATCGAGGCGACGCTGGCGCACTGGGCCGGCAACAAGAATCGCGCGGCCAAGACGCTGGGATGCAGCCTGAAAACGCTGTATAACAAGCTCGCAATTTACGGACAACAACAGGGATTGGAAACGCACGCCTGACCGGCGTGAGGTCCCACTGGGATGGTTAACGCAATGTCAAAAGTATTGCTGGCAGACGACCATGCGATGGTGCGTGCTGGCCTGCGGCAGTTCCTGGTCGAGGATCGCAGCATCACCGAGATTGGTGAGGCAGCCTCTGGCAATGAAACGCTCGACAAGCTGCGGGCCGGAAGCTGGGACCTGGTGATCCTCGACATCAACATGCCGGATCGAAGCGGGCTCGACATCCTGCGCTACATACGCGCCAGCTATCCGGACACCAAGGTGCTGGTGCTGAGCGGATTCCCCGAGCGCCAGTACGCGATCAATGTACTGAAGGCCGGCGCCGGCGGATACCTGCCCAAGGAATGTGCCCCCGAAGAGCTGCTGAAGGCGACACGCACCGTGATGCAGGGACGGCGCTACGTGAGCGCCAACCTGGCGGAACTGCTGCTGTCGGACCTGGACGGCGATAGCGACCAGCCGCTGCATCGGCGGCTGTCGGAGCGCGAGTTCCAGATATTCTGCAAGCTCGCCACCGGCCGGGCGGTCTCGTCGATCGCCGATGAGTTGTGCCTGTCGGTCAAGACGGTGAGTACCTATCGCACGCGCATCCTCGAGAAGATGAGCCTGACGACCAATGCCGACATCACGACCTACGCCCTGCGGAATGGAATCATCCAATAGGAGGGCTCCTGTAGGTCATCTCCGATGGCGCCGGTCTGGTGCCGCGTTTCTAATTTGACGCGCACTGGACAAGGATCATGGGTCATGGATGCGAACGTCGTGTTTCTCAATTCGATTGAAATGAACCCCCGCAACCTCTCGGTGCTGCTCGTGGAAGACTCGCGGGTGCTGGCCGAGCGACTGCGCGAAACGCTGCTGAGCGTGCCGGGGGTTCAACTGGCGGGCACCGTCGACAGCGAGGCGGACGCCGTCGCAGCACTGCAGCGGCATCCGGTGGACGTCGTCCTGCTGGACCTGCACCTGCGCCAGGGAACCGGCTTCGGCGTGCTGCGCGCCATTCCCGGCGGCGCGGCCGGCAAGGTGGTGGTGATCGTGCTCACCAATTACGACCTGGCCGAGTATCGGCGCGCTGCCGCGGCGCTCGGGGCGCGGCATTTTCTCGACAAACTGCGCGACTTCGACCGCCTGCCGACGCTGTTGCAGCAGATCGGCGCCGACATCGACGACGCAAATTCGCAGCCGAACTGAGCCGCGGTCAATCGAACTGAGCCGCGGTCAATCGAACTGAGCCGCGGTCAACCGAACTGGGCCGCCGCGGGAAGATCGTGTACCGCCGGCTGCTGCTGAATCGTTGCCAGAGGAATGCGTGCGGTCACGCGCGTCCCGCCCTGCGGCGGCGAGTCGATATCGAGGGTTCCGCCAAAACTTCGTACCCGGTGGCGCATCGTCGCCAGGCCGTGCGAGCCGATCGCTTCGCGACGATCGGCGCCGATGCCAGTGCCGTTGTCCTCCACGATAATGACCAGCTGGTCATTCTGCAGCGCAAGCTCGACGTGCACCTGCGTTGCGTGCGCGTGCTGGACCACATTGGCCAGTGACTCCTGTACCAGCCGAAACGACATGATGGCCGCGTCGTCGACCAGCTGCGGCTCCTGCTCAGGATAGACCTCGGTATAGTTGAGTCCGGCGCCGGTGCAGGTCTCCTGTGTAACCCAGCGCACCGCCGCCAGCAGACCCATGTTATCAAGCAGCGTGGGACGCAGGTTCTCGACGATGCGGCGCTTGAAGTCGACGCCGTCGTCGAGGACCTTGACGACCCGGCTCCAGCGCGACTGGATGTCCGGATCGTTGTCCGGCAGGCGCTTCCGCAGCCATGACACGTCCATCTTCACCGCGATCAGCAGGCCGCCGAGCTCATCGTGCAGCTCGCGCGCCAGCGCCGCTTTCTCCCTCTCCGACAGCTGCTGCAGGTGGCTCGACAGTGCTGACAGCTCCGCGGTACGCCGCCGAACCCGCCGCTCCAGGTCCTCGTTTTCACTGGCGAGCTGCTGGGTGAGCGCGGCACGGCGGCGCGCCTGGCGCGACCAGAGAGCGGCGGCGAAGATCAGCAGCACGAAATTCAGTGCCGCCACGCTCGCCATCAGTACACGCGAGACAAGCTGCAGCCGCCCGGAGCGTGCCAGCGCGATGGCGACCGAATCGCGCTCCAGGTCGCGCAGCTTCCCGGCTTCATCCCGGATCTCGCCCATCGTCCGGCTGCCAAGATCGGTGCGCATCAGCGCCAGCGCCTGCTCGGTACCGTGCGAGCTGTGCAGCGCCAGCGAGGCGGCCAGCTCGCCCAGCTTGGCGCCGACCAGTACCCGCAGATGCCGCACCGCTTCGCGTTGCTCGAAACTGAGCAGCAGCCGCTCGTTATCCCGAAACAGATCGGTGAACCGATCGAGCGTCGGCTCCACCAGGTCGCGTGCCGACTGATAGGACTGCAGATACTTGTCGTCGTCGGTGAGCAGGAATCCGCGCTGCCCGGCCTCGGCGTCCGACAGCTCGCTCAGCAGTTCCACCAGCAGTACCTGGCGCTGCTGCGACAGGCTGATGACGCCGTCGATCTGGTTCTGTCCGCGCTGGTTGATCTCGGCGATCACCACCAGCGACACCAGCAGCAGGAATGCTACGGCCAGGGCGACGGCTCGCGACAAACGACCAGAAATAATCATGGCTTCGAAGTTGTGAGCTGGTTCCTACACGCCTTGGCGCACGCTACCGACAATATAGCCCAATACATAATGCCATGCTCCTCAAGGCGCTCATGACGCTTGCTGTCTCCTGCAACCATTCCTGGAACGATAAGGTGCAACCATGTCTGCCAATTTGAGCACCCCGCGACGCGCACCGCCGCATCCGTTCCTCAGCGACGTGGTCGAAATCCGGCGCCGGGCGCGCAGCCATATCGGCGACAACGCCGGCGGCGCCGCCACCGCGGTGGATCGTGACGCGGTGGTGCGATTGCTCAACACCGCGCTCGCCACCGAGATGTTGTGCGTACTGCGTTACCGTCGCTACGTCGGCACCGAACCGCCGGCACTCGCCGAGACGCTGAGGCACCAGTTCGCCAGGCGTGCGCAGGAAGAGCAGGACCACGCCGACAGGATCGTGGCGCGCATCGTTGAGCTCGGCGGCGAGCCCAATCCTGATCCGCCGCACACTGCCGCTCATGGCGATCGTGGCGTCGAGCACGAGGACGACGACGCCGAGGAAGAGAACCTGGCCGATATGCTGGCCGAGGACCTGATCGTCGAGCGCATCGCCATCGATACCTATCGCGAAATGATTCGCTACGTCGGCGACAGCGACGTCGCCACCCGTCGGCTGTTTGAATCCATCGTAACGGTGGAGCAGCAGCACGCGGCAGGGCTTGCGAGCCTGCGCGAGAATATTCAACGCCAGGTTCGCGCCGAGGGTGATGCTAAACACCCTGATCGCTAGGTGGCTTGCGGTCCGGATACATCAGACCCGGATCCGCCGCATCGTCGCCCTTGGAACGGTCCCGGCCACTGGCCTCCGCGAGCGCCAGATCGCGCGCCTGTTGCGCATTAACCGGTGCTGCCTCGTGTGCGAGCGCATCGACATCGGCGGTCGAGATGAAATCCGCAACTTTCTTGCGATAGCGCCGTGACGCCTGGTAATCGCCCTCGCCCTGTAATTCATCGTTGACGCGTGGCTTGTGCTCTCTCTGCGAGCGCTTGTCGTCGTGTTGGCTCATCGTGCCTCCGCCAGTGTGATGCATGCTTTGGTTTCGGAAAGTACATGGGCGAGCATAGGGCGTGGGTCGCCGCCACTGACCGCCACGAGCATCGCTATCGGCTGTCGGTGCCCGCCGACCGCGGCCGCGGGCCGCCGCGCTGCAGCGGCAAGATTCCCCGCAATGGTGCACGCGCCGGTCGCCGTGCGCCGCCGAGGTTCAACCGCAAGCACGGACCCGGTGGACGCAAGACCAGCCGATCCGGGATCTGAGATGTCCGGTAAGTTAATGAAAATGCTGAATAATGACCCAAGCCATCAATGATGCGGCGGAGCGCAGGTCCGCGCTCGGGAATGGCTGGCATATCGGTTGCATTAATGACGGCAACAGGCGATTTCGTCTGCTGCAAGTGCGGCCTTACTCAGGCCAACGGCAACGCTGCCGGCAATAGCGCTCATCTCACACCCCCCGCGGTGAGCGCCGAATGTCGGCAGCGTTTTTTTTTGCGTTGCCGCAGCCCTCCACGCTGCCGCAGCAATGCCTCTGCCGCGGCAATGCACTAGAGTGCAGCCCCTGTCTCCCAGTGTCTCGCGGTGATGCCTAGGTTGCGCCTGCCCGGCGCGCGCGCCAGCGCGCGCTACATACGCATTGAGCTTGAGAATGTCAGCCTGTCCCTGGGCGGCCGCATGGTGCTGCGCGGCATCGATTGGCGCATCCGTCCCGGCCAGCGCTGGGTGCTGATCGGAGCGAATGGCGCCGGCAAGACCCAACTGCTGAAGCTGCTCGCAGGTGATGTCTGGCCCAGCCCGCAGGGTGCTCCGCTGCGCCGCTACAGCTATCACGGGGAGTGCTTCCTCGACCCCTATGGCATCAAGCAGGAGATCGGCTACCTGGGCTCGGAGCGGCAGGATCGCTATGAGCACTACCAGTGGAATCATCGCGTCGAGGCGGTGGTCGGCACCGGGCTGCATCGCACCGACATCGCGCTCGAGCCGCTGGGGCTTGAGGCGCGCGAACGCGTCGCGCGATTGCTGCGACGACTGCGCATCGATACGTTGGCGCGGCGTCGCTTCCTGACGCTGTCGTACGGCGAGCGCCGGCTGGTGCTGCTGGCGCGGGCGCTGGCCGGGGCGCCAAAGCTGCTGCTGCTCGATGAGCTGTTCAATGGGCTCGATCGCGACAATCGTGAGCGGGTGCAGCACTGCCTGCGCGTGCTCAGCCGCTCCTCGCTGCCGTGGGTGCTGACCTCGCACCGCATCGAGGACATCCCACGGGCCGCGACTCATCTGTGCCGGCTCGAGGGTGGCCGCATCACGCTGCAGACCGCGCTGACCGCGCGCGCGCGGCGCGCCGCGGTCGCCGGTGGCCTGATGGCCGACCGCGCCGCCGAACTGCAGGTGCCGCCGTCGCGTGTGCGCGTGACGGTGCGTGCAGCGGCGCCGGAGGCACGAGCTGCCGCCGAGGCATCCGCTGCCGCGGAGGCATCAGACGCCGCCGGGGTACTGATCGCGCTGCGGCGGGTGTCGGTGTGGCGCGAGGGCGTGCCGGTACTGCGCAAGCTGTCGCTGCAGATCCGCCGCGGCCAGTGCTGGGTCGTGCATGGTCCCAATGGCAGTGGCAAGTCGAGCTTCATCCAGCTGTTGCATGGCGACCTGAGCGCGGCCAGCGGCGGCTCGATCGCACGTGCCGGCATCGCCAGCGGCGTGCCGCTGGCGCAGTTCAAGCGCCGGGTCGGGCTGGTGACCGCGGAGCTGCAGCTGCTGCAGCCCCGATATCTCTCGGCCCTGGAGGTGGTGGTCTCCGGCCTGCATGCCAGCATCGGGCTGGACGCAGCGCCGAGCGGCGCGCAGCGACTGCGCGCCAGCCGCGCACTGCGGCGCGTCGGCGCTGGTGCACTGGCGACGCGCACGATCCGGGAGCTGTCCTATGGGCAGCTGCGCCGCGTGCTGTTCGCGCGTGCGATGGTACATGAGCCTGCTATGCTGCTGCTCGATGAGCCCCACGCCGGAGTCGATGCACGCACACGCAGGCGGCTGCGCTCGCTGGTGCAACAGGTGCTCGAATCCGGTGTCACGGTGGTGATATCGACGCACCATCGCGACGAATGGCCGCGCGGCGCCAGTCACGAGCTGGAACTTGCGCGGTCGCGTGTCGTGTACTGCGGCCCGATGCGGCCGGTGCGCACGGGCGGCGCGTCTTCGCGGGCATGAGGTCTTCGCGGGCATGAGCATGCGGGCCGCGCTGATCGGCGCCGTGGCCGCCGCGGTGGTCGCGCTGCTGTGGCTGGGCTTCCCGGGACGCCAGGGGGCCGCCACGCGCCTGCTGGTCAACGGCGGCGACGGCGGCGGCATGGCGCGCGTGCCGCCACTGGAGGAACATCTGGATGCCGCGGCTCTCGACAGTGCCAGCCGCGATGCGGCTGCCGATGGTTTGCAGGCGCTGATCGTGCTGCGACGGGGCTACATCGTGTACGAGCGCTATGGGCGGGGCTTCGACGGCGGCAGCATCATTGACTCCGGCGGCTTTGCTCGGGTGCTGCTGGCGCTGTGCGCCGGGATCGCGGCCCACGATGATCGCCTGCCGCTGCAGTCGCTGAACGGTTTCGATCCGCTGCGCGTGCGCGATGCCATCGAAACCGGCAGCAGGCAAAGCTATCCGGAGTACCTGTCGCTGCGGCTGTGGCGACGCCTGAACGCCGCACCGGCGTGGATCGACGCGGGCGCGGCGGGCGCGGCGGGCGCGGCGGGCGCCGGGGCGCCGGTCGACTGCTGCTTGCATGCGCGCGTGCTGGATTGGCTGCGGGTCGCAGCGCTGCTGCTGGATGACGGACGTTTCGAGGACAAGGCGGTGGTGCCGCCGGGGTGGGTGGCGCGCATGCGGCGACCGGTATCGGCCAGTGGCACCGAGGGCTTCGGGGTCGAGCTGGCGTCCGCGGCGCATGGCGCCGCGCCGTTTGCGGCCGACGATGTGTTCTTCCTGCGCGGACCGGGACGCTGGCGGCTATGGCTGATGCCGACGCTCGACCTGGGAGTGCTGTTCGGGTCGGGATCCGAGGCAGCGGCGGGCTGGGACGAGACGCGGCTGCCGAACCTGGTGATACGCGCGGTGTCCGAGCCTGTGCAGCAGCGCGGCTCGGGCTCGCAGCTGCAGCAGCTGGTACCGGGTCACTGAGGCGGCGGCATGCAGATCGCGGACGCAAACACCATGGACAGGAGAATGAAGTCGTTGCCGGCACTGTTCATCGTCGTGGTCATCGACGTGCTGGGCTTTGGCATCGTGATTCCGCTGATTCCGTACATGGCGGCGCAGATGGGTGCCTCCCCGACCATCAATACCTGGATCCTCGGCATCTATTCATGCTTCCAGCTGCTGGCGACGCCGATGTGGGGGCGGCTGAGCGATCGCTTTGGCCGTCGCCCGATTCTGCTGACCAGCATGCTCGGCGCCTGTGCCTCCTATGTGCTGCTGGCCTACGCGCATTCGATCGCGATGCTGTTCCTGGCGCGCGCGCTGGCCGGGTTCATGGCCGGAAACCTGTCTGCGGCGATGGCCTATGCCTCGGATATCAGCCAGCCGGCGGACCGTACCCGGACCATGGGCGCGGTGGGCGCGGCTATCGGTATCGGCTTCATGCTCGGGCCGGCGATCGGTGGCGTGATGGCGGGCGAGCAGCTGCAGGCGGTGAGCTTCCTGCGGCCGGCACTGGTGTCGGCATCCCTGAGCCTGCTGGCGATGCTGCTGGTGCTGCTGATGCTGCCGGAGAGCCGTACGGCGCAGGCGCGGCAGGCGCACGCTGCGAGTGCGCCGCGGGTGCACGCGTGGCAGCTGCTGCGGCAGCTGCCGGCACTGCGCTGGCTGACGCTGGCCGCGCTACTGGTGACATTCGCGGTATCGACGCTGGAGTCGATCTTTGCGATCTGGGCGATGAACCGCTACCAGGTCGGACCGCGCACCGTCGGCATGGCGCTGTTCGCGCTGGCGATCGTTGCGGTCGGCATACAGGGGGGACTGATGCGTCGTCTGGCGCCGCGCTATGGCGAGACCCGGCTGGCGATGGCGGGCATCGTGTTCCTGGCGGGCGGTGTTGCCAGCGTTGCCCTTGGCTCCGCGCTGCCGCTGGTGATCATTGGCATGATGGCGTGCGGCGTTGGCACCGGGCTGTTCAATCCGAGCGCGCTGGCGCTGGCCTCGCGCGAAGCGCAGGAACACAACCGCGGCGCTGTCATGGGCACCTACCAGTCGGGCACCTCGCTGGCGCGGGTGATCGCGCCATTCGCTTCCGGTCCGACCTACATGCACATCGGACCCAATGCGCCGTTCCTGCTGGCCGGCGTGGTGGTGCTGCAGGCGCTATGGTGTGTCCTGGGTGTGCGCCGGGCGCACGCCGCGGAGCAGCCGGTCAGCGACGCCGGCCGCCAGCGGAGGATTCGATGAGTGCGGGGATCTACACGCTGGGCGCGCGGCGCCTGGTGACCGCCGGCGACGATTTCTATATTGCGCCCGGCGCGCAGGTGATCGGGTCGGTGCACTTGGGCGCCGGTGCCAGCCTGTGGTTCAACTGCGTGCTGCGCGCCGATGACGAGCGCATCGAGATCGGCAGTGGCAGCAATGTGCAGGACGGCAGCATCATCCATGCGGACGCAGGCTCGCCGACGATCGTCGGGCACGACGCCACCGTGGGCCACATGGTGATGCTGCACAGCTGCGTGATCGGCGACGAGTCGCTGATCGGCAACGGCGCCATCGTACTCGACCGTGTGCGCATCGGCCGTCACTGCATCGTTGCCGCAGGCAGCCTGGTGCCGCCGGATCGCGAAGTGCCCGATGGTTCGGTGGTCATGGGCGCCCCGGCGCGGCTGGTGCGCCAGGCGAATGCGGCCGACCTCGCCATGATCGCCCAGGGTGCGGCGCATTACCGCGCGCGCATGCAGGCCTACCGCCAGCTGCTGCAGCCGCAGCTGCAGCCGCCAGCGCCGCCGGGCGGTTAGTGCTGCAATGGCTTTTTCAGGAAGTCGTCGCGATTGGCCGACTGCAAGCGTGCATGGAAGGCCTCGCCGCCGCGCATCAGCTTCAATGCCACTTCCACGCCGGCGGCCCCGGTATTCCACACATTACGGAAGAACTGCGGCAGCGAACTGACGCGATGTCCGGCGACTTCGACGATGACATCGCCGAGCCGCACGCCGGCGCGGTGCGCCGGCCCGTCGCGTGTCAGGCCCGCCACCATGATGTGGTCGGATTGCTCCGCGGTGTACAGGCCGAGCCAGGGGCGCGGTAATCGGCGCGGTCGGCCCAGTTCGATCATGTCTTCCAGCACCGGCTCCAGCAGGTCGATGGGTACGAACATGTTGGCATCGAAACCCTCCTGTGCCTGCGATTCCTGCACGAACAGCGAACCGATGCCCAGCAGCAGCCCATCGGTGCCGATCAGCGCGGTGCCGCCCCACTGTGGATGCGGAGGTGCGGTAAACAGCGCCTCGTCGAGCAGGTATTCCCAATAGCCGGCAAACTCGCGCCGCGCGATCAGCTGCGCCTCCAGCGAATGGCGCTCGCCGCCTTGCCCGACCACCAGCACGCGATCGCCGATCGCCAGCGTGGCGACCGAGCCGCGCTCGATGGCGGGCGGCTCGAGCGTGCCCAGCGGCTGCACCAGTCCAAAGCCGCTCACCTGGTCGTACGCCAGTGGATGCGCCTGCACCACCTTGCCGTCATTGGTGGTAAGCCAGATCGACTCCGCCTCGGTGATCAGGTAGCCGATCGTGAGCACCAGCTTGCGCTCGGCGCTGCGGATAACGACCCCTGAGCCGAGGCGCTCGGTGCCCAGGAACGGCGCGGTGTAGCCATCGGCGCTGGCCTCGGTATGCACCAGCACCACCGAGCGGTAGACCGTCGCCAGGTCGAAATTGAACCTACCCTGCTGCGGTCGCAGCGGTTCGGGCACTTCCCATTGTTCGCTCCTGGCCATGCCGCAATGCTTTCAAAATTCGAGCACGGTGTCGAACACCACCACCGCGTCGCCGGCGATGCTCACCGACGCGAGCCGCTCGCCCTGCAGCTGCAGCGCCACCGTGACGAGGCCGGCGCGCCCCATATGATGGCCCTGCGCACCGGTGAACTCGAAAGTGGCGCCGGGCAGCGCGGCGCGCGGCAATGCTGCCCCCGACGCTGCGGACGTTGGCGGGCTGAGCAGGCGCCGCTGCAGCAGGCAGGCGCCGAGCAGCGCATGGGCGTTGCCGCTGACCGGATCCTCGGGGATGCCGAGCGCCGGGCAGAACATGCGCGCCTCGGTATCGACGCCGGCGAGCGACGGCCGGCGCGAAAACAGGAAATACCCCGGAGCGCCGTTGTGAGCCGACAGCTCTGCCAGGCGCGCCGGCTCGGGCGCAAGGCGCGCGAGCGTGGTGCCGTGTTCGATGCCGATCAGCAGCCGGGTGCCGCTGCCGCTGCCAGCCAACACCGGCGCACATTGCGCATCGAGGTCCGCACCGGTGAGCGCCAGCGCCTCGAGCACCGCGGCCAGTTCGCGCTCACCAATGGCGCGTAATGGCGGCGGCGGCGGCAGCTGGATGGCGATGCGCGGCACTGCCGTGGCGCTGACCACATCGACCTCGACGATGCCGCTGCTCTGCTTCTGGCGGCGCCGCGGTGGCAGCCGCAGCGACGCCAGCACCGCATGCGCGGCGAGGGTGGCATGGCCGACAAACGCGGCTTCGCGCCGCGGGGTGAAGAACCGTACCCGCAGGTCGTGATCGTCGGCATCCGGCCGCAGCAGGAATGCGCTATCGCCGTTGTTCAGCTCGCGTGCCAGCGCCTGCATGTCGGCGTCCGACAACGCATCCGCATCGAGCACCACGCCGGCCGGATTGCCGCTGAAGCGCCGAGCGGTGAACGCATCGACCTGGAATACGCGCACGCGATTGCCCATGAGCTAAGCTCCTGCTGCGGCAATTGTACGAGGAAACGAACATGGACATTGGCGTTGAGATCAGCCTGTACCCGCTCAACCAGGATTTCCTGCCGCCGATTCGTGATTTCATCGCGCGGCTGAATGCCGATGCACGCCTGCGCGTGGTCACCAACAGCATGAGCACGCAGGTGTTCGGTGACTACGATACGGTCATGCCGACGCTGGTGCGCGAACTGCGTGCCACGCTGGCGGCGAACGACAAGGCGGTGTTCGTGATGAAACTGCTCGGTCCATTGGGTTCGTGATCGGCGCGCTGCAGCGCGCGCTGGCGCTCACCAGCCCGGCCGAACTGCTGGCGGTGGTGCTGGGCGTGGTATACGTGCTGCTGATCCTCAAGCGCTCGCGCCTGGGCTGGATCGCGGGCGGCCTGAGTTCCTCGATCTACGTGTACCTGGCGGCGCGCGCGCTGCTGCCGATGCAGTCGGCGCTGCAGGCCTACTACGTCGCCATGTCGTTCTACGGCTGGTTCCGCTGGACCCGGGACCGGCGTGGCGAGCGGCCACGCATCACGCGCTGGCCGCCACGCTATCACCTGGCGGCGCTGGCGGCGGCGTTGCTGCTGAGTGCCGTGAGCGCGCACTGGCTGGCGCGCGAAACCCACGCGGCGTGGCCGCGGCTGGATTCATTCACCACCTGGATCAGCCTGCTGGCGACCTGGATGACGGCGCGCATGAAGCTCGAGAACTGGCTCTACTGGATAGGTGCGGATGTGATCATGGCGTTCCTGTTTGCCGCCCAGGGCTACCCGGTGTCCACGGCACTGTTTCTGACCTACCTGACGATCGCGGTCATCGGCTTTCGGGAATGGCTGCTCCAGTACCGGCAGCAGGCGAGCTGAGCACGCCGCCGGAGTGGGCGCTGGCGCGCGTGCCGGGCCTCGCACAGGGGCAGCGGGCGCTGCGCATCGAGCGCCTCGGCGGAGGTAGCGTCAACCAGGTGTTCCGGGTTGACAGCGCCGCTGGACGCTTCGTGCTGCGGCTGGACGGTGCGGCGTGGCGCCGGCCTGGAGTCGATCGCGCCCGCGAACTGCTGCTGCATCGCGCCGCGGCTGCGGGCGGGCTGGCGCCCGAACTGCTGCATGCCGCGCCCGAAGCGCACGGACTGCTGGTCATGCCATACCTGGAAGGCCGGCTCTGGAGTGCGGCCGACTACGCCGAGCGCGCGGCGCTGCGACGGTTGGGCGAGCGGCTATATGCCTTGCATCGGCTGGCGGTTCCGGCCGTCGCGCCCTTCGATCCGTGGCAGGTGGCGCTGGCCTACGTGCGCCAGATCGATGCCAGGCCGGACGCGCTCGTTCCGGCCGAAGCCCGACAGGCAACGCTGCGGCGGCTGCAGGCAGCCTGCGAGCAGCTGCAACAGGACGCCGGCGCCAGCTGCGTGGTGCATGGGGACCTGGCGCAGGGCAACCTGCTGCAGGGCACGCGTCTTTGGCTGCTGGACTGGGAATATGCACAGGTCAGCGATCCGCAGATGGACCTGGCCTGCGTACTGGCCTATTACCCCGCCGCCGAGCGCTATCGGAGCGAACTGGCCGCGGCTGCCGGCGTGGTCCCCGGCACGCTCGGGCAGTCGCTGGCGCTGCGTGTGTACGTCTACCGGGCGCTGGCCTGGCTGTGGCATCTGGCGCGCGGCGAGGTGGCAGACCCGCCGTGAGGCCGCAGACCCGCCGTGAGGTCGCTGCCGGGACTGGCTTCCCGATGGCGCGGCCGGCAAACTAGCGCGCCCCGCGACTCGTGGGGATCAAGTCCGTAGTCATCAGGAGACGCCATGCCGTCGGTGCGAGTGATTGATCGTGATGGAACCGAACGCCAGCTGGAGGCGCCCAGCGGCGCGACGCTGATGGAACCGCTCAGGGACATGGATGACGGTGTTGCCGCTATCTGCGGCGGCATGTGCTCGTGCGCCACCTGCCATGTCTATGTCGACGCCGAGTGGGTGTCGAAGCTGCCGGCGCCGATGTCCGACGAGACCGATATGCTGGGGGACTTGATCAGCCGACGCGACAACTCGCGCCTGTCGTGCCAGGTGGTGCTCAACGATGCACTCTCCGGCGTGAAGGTGACAATCGCACCCGAGGAATAGGGCGCCGGCCATGGACTGGGTATACCTGTTACTGGTGCTGGCGGCGCTGCTGGCGGTGACGCGCATCCTGCTGGCGTTGCGCAAGGCGCGGGCGCAGGCCAATCACGACGACTGGGACGCGCGGCTGGTCAAGAACCTGCGCGCTGCCGGTGGCAATTCCTTTACGCCGTACGAGGTG
>Ga0116229_10004116_pt1 | contig 23852 bp, 12 predicted proteins | sample S1TSphgellanicum_3_FD_87313 | JGI IMG/M metagenome (GOLD analysis project Ga0116229, IMG submission 87313) | Host-associated microbial communities from peat moss isolated from Minnesota, USA - S1T2_Fc - Sphagnum magellanicum MG | ecosystem: Host-associated > Plants > Peat moss > Unclassified...
AACTAAAAAGTGTCCTTTGCAACTAATTCTAGTGGTGAACTAGTTGCAAAGGACACAATTTTTCATAATGATAAACTTATGCATTTACATGCAAACATACAAGAGATATCCATAAAGTGATGCTTAGTTCTATGCTCCTTTTCATCCTCACTTAGCCATGTCATCAAAGTATATTTTAAATCCTTGGAACTACAACCCAAAGCTCAAAAGTAGGGATGAACTTTCCAAATTTTTGACCATGATTTATCTTTTTCTAAACTACACTTAGAAATTTTGTGCCTACATAAGGGGTTTAATTACCTTGGTTAGCTAGGGACCTACCTAGGCTACCTACATAGTGTACCTACCCACCTCCTTAGTGTACCTACCTAGTTACTAGTCTACCTATGCTACTTACCTATGTTAACCAATGTAGTGCACATACCCACCTACTTAAACTACCTACCTACCTATTTTCCTACTATGTTGCCTACTCACCTACATCCCACTTACATGTGTTACCAAGGTCTATGAACCTACTTAACCTACCAACCCACCTCCCTAGTGTACCTACCTACCTACTTAGGCTAGTTACCTAGCTACTGCCTATTTTACTTTAGTGACACTTAAACCACTTACTTACTTTGACTACCTACCTAGGTTTCACACAATGTGGGAGACATCGATCAAGGACAAAATTAGTTTGACTTGGAGTTTATGAGGTTTTTCAAGTTTCGTCCCTTATCTTTTTGTAGTTCAAAAGTGATAATCCCAATTTTGGGTCTTGTCATCAATTGTGGCCTAACATGTTGTGTAGGTTTCAACTAGTTAGAACCACTTTACAAATATAAATATGTAAAGATTAACAATAGGTTTCACACCACTAACAAAGTCCATGCCCAAATTTGGTACTATTTGCATGCAAACTTAAATTCACCTAAACATGTTTAATGTTTGGTTTTTTTAAATGGTAGAGATTGACATGGTGCACATAAATCACTTGCTCTATTGGTTGAGTAAATAAGTGGTGTTAAAATTAAAGTTAGCTTGATAAGTTTTTTATTGTCATTCATCACAAATGCTATTAAACTTGAAAGTTTATTAAGGCAAGAATCCAAAAGCGAAAGAAAAGCAGAAAACAAGAGTCAAAAGTCAATGCATAAAAAGAACTTATGATATGTTATGAATCATTAACTAGATTGAAAGAAAGATCCAATGGTTGGATTCTCACATGCATTGAATAATAATTTTCAATTTGTTCATACAATTGTGCCATCAAATCTATCTCATTTCATCAATGAATCTAAAGCACATCCAATGATAAAAATGGATGTCTAGACCTCTCCATTTTCATTTGTTCAAGCCTCAAGGCATAATTATTTAAAAATAAATTGTAAATTTTATTTCAAGTGGGTTGGTTACAATAATTTGGAGATGTATTGGAAGCCTAATCAACCTTCAATAAAGATTGATTTGGAATGCATATGTTAATTATGGCAAACAAGTACAACTTCATTGTAATTTTCATGTTATATGTTTTGAATTAGGTAGGGCTTTTGATTAATGGCTTAGCTTTTGCATAAGGGTAAGCTATTTAGATTTTTAAAAAAGATTGGACATAAATTTTTTTTTAAAAATTGTGAAGGCAAAGGTAAATGCTTGATTAATTAATTATCAATGAGAAGAATTGAAATATCATGAGCTATACGGTACAAGTTTTTCCAAAATGGTTTCACTTGTGTGCTCAAAAAAAGGAGAAAGAAAATCACGTGATATTCACACATGTAGCTAATTTTGTAATGTTTAAATTCATCTCCTACATATGAAATGACAACTTATTAAATTTAAACTACTTACACGAATAACCACAATAACTCTATATAATAGAAGTTGAATACATTGTAAATTTGACCAAGATATGACATATTTTCCAAATAGGGATTAGAAAGGTGTAGACAAGGTTAAATCAAGCTTCAAGAATCCCCACATCAATTGATTGGTTATTTGGGGTGTGCACATTTGCGGTGTAGGGGTGAGGGTGCAAGGTGTAGGGGCACGAGTGTTGAATAGGGGTGTAAAGTTTACTATGCACCCCAAAAATTTCCCAATTTATCTTGATGTGGTCCCACATTTATGACGCATATGTTGACATGGTGATTACATGGTATCTATGTGGCACTTATATGTGGAGCCTATGTGACATTTTTTGTGCCATTGGGGAACACATGTTTGCACATGGGAACCCATGTCCTAATTTTTCACCGACCCACATGAAAACTTTCATATTAGAAAACATGTTCCAATAAAGTTGGGAATTTAGTTCCAATAGTCCCAAATGGCACCAATGTGCATCCAAGAATGGGTGGGGAACACACTTTCCCATGTTTGGCCACATGTCATTTCATGCCAATGTGCATTCCCACAATGTGTTTGGGAACCCATCACGTTCCCACATGAGGACAATAGTCTTTACATGGGAAAGGTAGCATGGTGGAATCATCAATTATATCACACAATTCCCTTACAATCCCATGAAAGAAAATGTGTGAAGTGGTAGGAGGAGTTCATCTCAACTTGTATGTTCAAGTCAAACAAGTTAAATGTGTAGTATCTTGGATATAATGCCTTGAAAATCAAACTAAAGCTAATTTGCCCAATCGATGGCATCCAAGGATTGGCCTAAAGTGTGCTTCATGATTATAGTTTGTTTAGGAGATATTTTAGCCATATTGGAAATGATTGAAGCCCATTTTGTAAGGAATTAAAAGGGCACCTTGGTGGAATGGTTGAATGTGTCACACAATTCCTTGCAAGGAGATGTGTGCATTCTAATGATGTCTTAATGAATGATTAACTTGAGCCATTAACTATTTAATATATTGAATTCTTGCCTCGAAAATCAATTTGAAGGTTATTTGCTGGGTTGGAGGCATCCAAGGATTGGCCAAAAATTGACATGGACCTTGTATTATTTTCAGGATAGAATTCAATCCTCAACAATGGAGATGACTAAGATCATTTATGAGGATGTGGGTTTAGAGTGTTGTGGAATGGTCAAGTCTTGCACACATGTATTTCCTTCCATTTGAGTGTATGGGCAAGTTGTAATATTCAAATGTGTCACAACAACACATCTTGGGTTTTACAACTGGTTAACAAAGCAACTAGTCTTTTTTTCAATTACAATTGTAACTACATAATCATGTTAGTGACTACTTGGTTGCAAAGGACATTGTGGTGCCACTTGGCATTATGGTTTTGCAACTATAATCAACATCATGACTTGATGGTTTTTGCACAAATATCTAAATTATAATTTTTTTAATTGTCCAAAATTAGGTAATAACAAAATTCTATTGATTCTTGCAACTATTGGGGAACAATAACAACTTATGATCTAGTGATGTTGATATGACATGCCACATGGCAACAAGGTTGGCTAGTAGTTGCAACACCTCATGACTTATGACACTAACTTCAAGGATTTTCTTTTATTAATCAGTCATGTGATTATTGACAATTTACAATATCTTTTTTTTGGGATACATACTATGTGGAAAAATTTCATAAGGTGTGCTCATTAGATTTATATGCCAATTATTTTTTAATAGGTTTTGTTATTGCCCCAAGCTAATGGATGCCAATGTGTGAATTTAAAGTTTACGTCAACAACACATTATGGGTTTTAAACCGGTCAAAGAAACAACTATTGTTATTTTAAACTACAATTGTAACTACTTTGTCACAAAAATCACTATGTTGCAAAGGCCATTGAGATGTCATGGTTTTGCAATTATAATTAATTAATTGCAAGAACCATCTACCTTTGTGATTAATAATGACTCAATTTCCCATGATAATGACATGGCATGCTATACACCAACAAGATGATGTGCTCCTATTTGTCAACATTATGATTCATGTTATTGATTTGATTAATTAATTTCATTTATTAGTTAGTTGAAAATATTGTTGTCCTTTGCGATTAATAACAACTTGGTCTTCCATGTGATGATGACATGGATACCATTTGGCAAGAAGGTGTCACAAATGTTCATGGCAATCCATGATATTTTGTGACACCATAAGTTTTTTTGTGTCTTGAATTTATGACACCAATATTTGTCATGGCATGCCATAATTTTTTGTGTGACATGAAGTTTTTGAAGTCATGAATTCACATGCATGTGTATGTGTATTAAACAATTTATTGTTAACTTGTAATTATGACTACAATATTAATAGTTATTTTGAAAAAGGTGACACATAACTCCTTGACTTTTTAACTATTCAACACACTAGCTTAGGTTAACATATCTATTAAGTTAACCTATGTATGTAAGCTACTTAGTAAAAACCTATTTCATTATATAAGTTACCTTGTAAGTTATTTAATTAGACATAAGAAATTTATTACATCTAGTATGTTTAAATATATCTGGAATAGGTTACCCTATTAATAGATTAACCTAGGTAGGCTTGCATAGATTCTTAGCTTTAGGTTTTTTGCCAAGTCAACCGAGGTAGCCTCATCACAAGATATTTTATCAAGTTTGTAACCACTTCAAGTTTATGCAACTAAATGTGACTATGATGGAATTAGATGCAACTATAATGTGACTAGATGTGACATAATTATCCTAGGTTTTTTTTAAATTTAAAAATGCTTAGGTTAACCTAGGCTAAGTTAGTAAGTAGTATAGGTTAACAAATTAGTTCATTTAAAGTCAACCTAAGGAGGTCTAGGTCTAGGTTAGGTTGGTAGGTAGTAGGTAGGTTGATTTAGGTCAACTTAGCCTATGGCCAAGGTTAATACAAAGCTAAAATTTTTGAGTTTTATAACTTTGTGCTAAATATAATTAACATAAAAAAATGCAATATTTAGTGCAATGGATGAAAACTTGAACCCCAAAGTGAAGGTGAGGGGTTGAACTCTTCATTCTTGCAAATTATGATACTTAAGCCCCTTGGCTTAGGTCAAGTAGCCTAGTCTAGGCTTCTTGGGCTAGGAGTTCAATGTTTGTTTTTAATCTAGGCCACCTAGCCTAAGTTAGGTTGTTTAACATAAGTAGCTAGCTTAATTAGGTTAAACTAGGTTGACTTTTGGTTACGCAAACTAGGTAGGTTGCCTAACCTAGCTAGTTAAGATAGGTTGACTTTTGGTTATGTTACCTACTGGGCTAAACTAAGTTGACTTTTGATTATGTGGAATGACTCATAATGTGTTTATAGATTTTTTACACATGTCATCCATCCATCAAGGCATATTTTGTAACACTTAATTGAATAAAACAACTAAGTTGAAATGACATGCACTTTACACATCATACCAAGATTAATGATGACATGGAATTTCATTATTAAAAACAATTAAAAATCTTAGTCATTAAAACAACTAGGCTTTGCAACTAAACATCCCTTGTGACTAAATGGGTGAAATGACATGAATTTAGCAATTCATTAATCACTAGTTGCATATATCTTTGTTAAGGGGGTAAGCTGGATATGTGATTCGGGATGAACAAAACAATTAAGATAGGGACTATTCAGGAAACTTTGTTAGTTTGAATTTTGAATTCTTGTTGTTTTGAATCATAATGATGTGACTTGAGATGGTTCAAAAAGGGGAAAGTTATAGAAAACTAGGAGGAGGAAAAGAAGATGAGACATAAGTTTTTTTTAGAAAAAAGTAGGAGGAACTGGAGGTATTTGCAATAGAAAACCACAAACTTTATTTTGATATAACACAAATTTTAAGTGTTGTTTTGGGAATTTTTTCCAACAAAACATGGGATTACGTTGTAATTTGGATTCATGGTTTTAGTAATACATAGAAGCACAAACTTCTACAGTGAATTCTATGTTCATCTTTTGTGTGAATTTTTTCTAGTCTTAAATTATGATGAAATGAATTGTAATCTTGTTTATGGAGTTTTTTACAATGTATTTTAAAATGCAGATTCTGGTTATATACAATAACCATGAATTTGATGTTGGAATGAATTATAATGTCAAATTTGTTGAGACTTAAGATAAAAATAGTGAACATAGACATGTGAAATGCAAATATGTTGTTACAGTAATGTGAAATATTATGTAGGAATTTAAATTTCACTTCTACCATTTGGTGACCATCTTTTGGGGATTTTTTTGTTTGTTCTTTCTTTCAATAATGGGAATTTTCTTACAAATTTTGTTGTATATTATAAATGAGAGTGTTCAGACGAACGATGTTGTTTTTTTAATTCACAATTTAAAAGGCTATGTTAGAAAGTATCAGAGGTCTACATAGTTGACGCTGTAAGGACTACATAATGATCTATAGACTCTAAAGACGAACAATTGTGAAACAAGATGAATTGGATGGTGACTTGGAATTTACAGTGATAATTGGACTTGGAGGCAAATCGGCAAGTCATTGAAAAACAAACAGAAAATAATTTCGAAAATGGAAATGAGTATGTAAGGCTTATAGGAACCCCATCTCAGAATCTAATGTTGGACATACGAGTTTTGAGAACAAAGGAAAGGCTCGCGAGGCACATGTTGTTCCTACCACAAGAAGTGGTACGATAAGACGTATGGACCAAAGGTTTTCAGAGAAGGCATAATTCTAGATGATGATATTCATGGAGAGATATGTAGTCGATTATTCATCCGAATGAGTGGATGCAGTATACTTCTCAGCCACAATTTGTGGTTCAAAGTCATAGAGATCAAGTCGGAGCAAGGACTTTTGTAATACCTGATCATTCACATGAAATCTCAAGTCTAAAGTTGGTGATTAGCCGAAGGAGGGATGTTACAAGATGTATACAACCCAAGTTTGTGTATCAGTCTACATCTCCAAATTACTATGAACAAGTGGAACACTGGGAGGTGGATGAAAACACCAATGTTGATGTGTTTGAGGAGACTAAGGAAAATTACCCAAGATCATATGAGTATGTAAAGGCATAGGTGAATGGGTTGAATGAAGTATAGCAGTCATATTTTTATCAAAGGAATCAAGAGTTGGATCAAACAAGGCACGCGACCAAAACAATGGATCATGAATCTTTAGATTCGGAGATGATCAGGTTACTTTCAAAGGTCTATTCATTTTGTGAGGAAAATGGACATGCAATCATGGATTGTTCTTTTGTGCCTTTTCACATTAGAGCATGTATTGTTAAGCATCTGGAGTTCTAGAATGTGGTAGGAGCATTAATAGATCAACCACAAGAATAAGAATCAGGAATTCATGTAGTTCATAACAAATTTAGAAGAGTTGGGAAACTAATTGGGACCACAAAGTTAATAAATTCATTCATCTATTCACACCAAGAACAAAGAACTAGCGTGGTATTCACATCCACATACTGCACCATAGAGGATACCAATGGGTAACCACAGATTGGAACAATGTGGATCTCGAATCAACACAACTTCACCAATAATGTTAGAAGTAGCAGTTGTTGAAACCTGGAAACAATGTGCTAGAATAGGAGTTACTCAATCATTTAATGCAGGTATAACAACCATAGGAGTGGAAACAGTGGTTGCACCTAACATAGATGTTGTTAGAAGGGGAATGCTAATTGGGTTTACAACAAAATTGGGTAGCGGATCAAATGGAGTTTCAGCAAGAAGGGATCTGAGTCGAAGTTCGGTGCTACCAACAACTACTATCGGAGTTGTTGGCATACCTCAAATGGTGTTTATTAATCCAATAACAACTATTCATGGGAACATGACTGCAAATTGACCATGGATGAACTCAATGACTATTAGAGGGTGTAGAAGTGCAGATGTCGTGCATTCAATAGGAGGATACCAAGAACCAATTGTTCTAACTACACCAATTCTTGATCACAGAAATGGCCATTATGTTAGGCCAAATAAGGTAGCTTTTAAGTATCTTGATTTCAAAAAAGATGTTGATCCATATGTTCATGTTAGAATGTTCAATTCTATAGTAAAAGCAAATACATAGACCTCTAAAGAGTATGTCATCAATGTGTTTAGCACATGAGACTAGTGCCATAATTACATGTCATAATTTCATGACTATACTTTTTCAAAACTTATTTACACATTTTGCAAATGTCATCGGAAGATTCAAAATGACAAGCAAATATACACGGAGCTGAAGAACATGAAGCATGAAGAGACTGAGAGGGTGGAGGTTTACGATGAGCAGATTCAGAAGCTGGTTCATGGTTTACAAATACCAACCATAAATAAATTTTTAACTACTATGTTTAAAATAGGTTTGCAATCATACCTTAGAATTGTGACTATAGGAATGAAATGGTTAGCATTACAACAACATAAGGAGGTGGTAATGTTGTGTGAAAAAGGTATGACTACTGTAGAAGCAAGGAGTGCACTGTAAGTAACATAAAGTATCAAATAGGCAATACTAGCAAAAACACCAAGTAATACAAGGAAGATTGACAAACATTACACAAATTGTGGGATGACAAATCACAATGTGGTGACATGAAAAAATAAGAAAAAACATACCAAGGTGGCAACCACAGAGGTGGCACAACCAAGTCAAAAAACACAGAAGACATCTTCATATGCATGTCACATCTGTGGTTTGAATTGACATAAATGATAGATTGTCCAAAGTTTGTTGAGATGCAAAAAATGTTTCATGGGAAATTTGTGACAATAGTAGAGGTTCAACTTGTTATTAAGACACAAATAATCATTGCAGATGTGAATGTGGTGAATGTTAATGTTACCACAAGAAGTAAAATAATTGAAAAATAAGTGTTCAATGATAGAAAACCAAAAAAAACAAAGAGTGTTGTTGATTAGGAGAAAGAAGAGCGATTGAAGTAGTCAATGGTGGAGACAATTCAATAGATTTAGAAAACACAAAACTGGATTAAAGGGCCATCCACATCCATGGAGGATGGAACACAACCTGGCCAAGTATGCCAAATACTACTCTTGTGGATGCACAAAAATTTCAAGAAATAGTGAATTCAAAAGGGAAATTGATCATAATAGAAGATATTTTTCTAGATATTGTTAAGCAGATGCTAAAAACAAGTTATACTTTGAACTTAAGACAATTGCTTAAAATAACTCCTAAGCTAAAGCCATATATTTGGCAAAAGTTGAAATTAGAAAAAACTTAGAATGTAAATAAAACAACCACAAATAAATAAGTTGGTTCTTTAGTGTTAGAATTAGGGATAGCTGTTGTAACAATAAATAAATAATCATATGGCAATTATCTAAGTACAAATTGGGAAAAATATAAATATAGAGGATGTGTTGGTGGATGGAGGTTCTAAGGTTAATATTATCACAAAACAGTTGAGATTAAGGTTAGGGCTTCCAAAGCCTAAACCTACACCATATAATATGAGGATGGCATATTAAACAACCATAAAACTAGTGGGGTTGATTAGAGATCTGAAGATACATGTTCATGGCATTCCTTACATAACTATGTTTACCATACTTCAGAATATTGTGGTAGATTTTAGTTATTCCATGTTGTTGGGGAGACCATGGATGAAAGATGCTAAAATGGCACATGATTGGGAAAGTAACATTATTACCATATAAAGGAATGGGATAATTCAAACAATTATAGTTACTAAACATTTGGGAAATGAAGTAAGAAGACCAAAAGTGTTATTGTGCTATGATTATCAAAATGGCATCACAGATGAAGAAAAAAATATCATCTTTGCTACAAAACCAAAATTGTTCTCCATAGGAACAATCAATTTACTTGAGAAAATTCAATGTATGAAAACCACAGATGTGGGGATCATGGATATAGATGTGAAAACTAATATTTCAGAACAAGGATCCGAAGTTTTGAACACAAAGAAAAAGATACCTAGCAACATATATGAGCTAAAAGTAGTTCTAGAGGATAAGGTGCCATAATGTCATGTTGACATCATTTTTCATCCATTCATTAAAATTTAACATGTGGCAAAATGATGATTTTTTCTTGAATTCTTTTTTGGAATATTGATATCCATTTCCATTATGATTATTCATTTTAGATGATCTTAAATTATGACACATGGAATAATCAAAAGTTGCAACATGGCATATTAATTAAAATTTGGAAACATATATATATATATATATATATAGGTCAATACATAGCCTCAGGTAGGTAATTTGGTAGCTTCTACTTACCTACCTACTTATTTAAGTAAGCAAGTAAGTAGGAAGGTAGAAGAGTAGGTGAATGAAAGAGTAACCACATAATTTTTTAAATTTTGTTTTGTGTTTTGCTTTTAGGGTTAAATTTTTATGAGCTCATCGCAACATGACACATGTATTTTCATGTGAAAATACAAAAGAAGATGCCTCCTTAATATAGTTTGTGAAATGAGATCTTAAAGGCAAAGTGTATGGGTTAAATCTTTTAGGTGCACCTTAGTTGCAATTAAGTTGTAACTACAAAAACAAATTCCCACATGCTTTATGTTTGATTTTAGTTTTGTAATTAATTTGAATTTTATAATTAATCATATGACATAATTAATTGATAATTAATTATCTTGATTGATTATTTGAATTAATTAATATAATTTAGAGAATTAGTTAGTTAGTTAATTTAGATAATTAATTATCAAATTATGATTTTAATAATTGATGATATGAATTCAAATAAAATTCACTAATTACTCACCTAAATTAACAAATTTTATTATATAAATTATTTGAATTAATTAATCAAATTTTAGGAGGCTATTAACCTAGGTATCCTAAATTTTTATGTGAATATATGGGGCTCAGTTGTCTAAGTTCATAAGTTATGCAGAATTATATATGTATTTGCAAATTCAAATTCTATTAACTATTTGGTTGTTATAAATAATTCATATTAAAATAATTGGTTATTTTCCCATAATGCATGATGCAAACATGTGCATCAAGTAATGTGCTCTAAAGTTCATAAATGTGTGCCTCTTTGCAACATGAACATTTCCTAGTAATTGGAAATATTTTAAAACAATATTATGGGAAAGGGGTTCAAGAACTTGCAAGTCTACCAAACATTTAACTCGTGATAGAGCTACACATAATGTGTCATTTTTCTTTGGGTTTCATTAGGATGGATGTAAAAGCAGTCCAAAAATAGCTCTCGGAAAGGTCAATCCTTGGCATTTGTCAATTGTGAGAGCAAAGGCAAGGACAATGGGAATTTGTTCAATAGATTCAAAGAAATTTCAGTTTAAATTTTATTGTTGTCTTTTTGCAAATGTTTTTCCAAAAAGGTTATTTGTAAAAAAATTCCTTTTCAAAGCCTTGTGTCGCCTTTTGGCTATTTCCATGATTTAAAAATAATAATGAGTACCACATAACAGTATTTATAAAAATTTAGAAAAAAAAGTCTATCTTGGGTTAGCTAAATATTTTTTTATTAATTCATAGCAATGTACCTCTAATTGAAAAATCTAGCTTGCTAGATTTTAATATGGAATGGCCACCTAGAGGATACAAAATTTATCATCATCTATTTAAAAACAAATCAGTTCCAACATTTAAATTAAGTTGGAGAAGAGTAAAAATTTAGTATATTTTCTCTTAAATAAAATTACAATACTACCACTCAATATTTACTATGATCAATTGATTATTCAACTACATTTACTTTACTTGATTTTACATAATTCATTATTTTTGCAATAATTTATACCTACAAAAAAATAAAAATCTAATATTCATTTTTAAGAATTATTTTTACTTCATGACCTATTTTTGGAACTCTTTAATCTATTTATTTTCCATTCATAATGTAATTTGTGATTTTTTTTTCATTCATAATTCATATAAAACCTTTGATACCATATTCTATGAGTCAATTTAATTGCATATTATGGGCAATGTAACATATTAAAATAAACGTTATAATAAATTATTTTGTTGTAACAAATTATTATTTCAAAATTTTGGCAACCTATAACAATTTTCAATAACATCATTATATTATATTTCAAAATAGGTTTTATTGCATAATATGGCAATGAACAACTTGTTTCCATATGAACAAAAGATGCACAATGGGAAAATTTGATCAAGAACCTATTAAGAGAAAAACAACAAGCAACATCATATTCAAGTGAATGGGAAAACATGGGCAATAGTGTGTTCAATTTTTATTCATCATTAGTAAATAAAGTTCATTTATTAGTTGATTAATCTAACTTGTAATAATCAATCATTTAATCAATTTAAAAAACATTGTGATTTTTGAAATTTTATTAATACTATTACAAACTTAAATGCTAGATTTTTGGTATCAATAACCTAATAAATTTTTTCATTTTACAACCCCAAAAATAAATAAAAATGGTATTTACTTGCCCATTAAAAGGATGTGTGAAAATACACACTAAAAATTTAATGTTTGTAAAAATACATGCAAAAAAAAAAAAAAAACTTACATGAGGAATCAAAAAATTTAACACATCAAGAAAAAATAATTATTCAACATTTGAATGCACTTGAATAGGCACTAGCAATATTGGACAAAAATCTATGATCATAATTAATAGTGGCCCAAAGGAAACAAACCATAGTGTAGAAATGAAGGTACATTCATACCTTCTCTTAACAAGTGAACCCCATCTCCAAGGCCTAATAGTGGCTTAACCCATTAAATATTAAACTTCAACTCAAAGATCCTTAATTTGTATTATGAAATGTGCCCAATAAGGACTAGAGATCATCTTGCCTAGTTTTTTTGCCTCTCAAATTTGGGGTGGACTTGATAATGTGAGCCAAAATTTCCTCACATGCGACAATCTAGTGGTATATAATTTGTATCTAGCACATTCCATAACATAATGGTTGTCATGATTTGCACATTGGGCATGTGAATTTTGAAATTTTGGTTATTTTTTTGCACTACTACAAAATGTGGGCGCAGTTCACTAGTCCCTAATTAGTAGACCAATGAATTCACTCAAAATCCAATGAAATCCTTTGGCGTACATGGACACCTTTTGTTGTAGTGTCGAGAGTTACAAGGAATCAAGCCTTGGACCGCCAACATTCTTGTTTGTAAATAGTTTGGTTGACCTAATGACTCATATAGGAGGGTATGGTTCCCCTATTCATCATGGTGTTGGAAGTTCCCCTACCCCTTCAATTGTTGGAGGTGAAGGCAAAAGTATTGATTAGTTGGAGACATAGGTTGCTACTAATACATGTGATTTGGGTACTAGTATGCTTGAGGACCATGGAATTGACCATCAGCTCCAATTGTAGGTCAAACCATCCTAGGAGGGTACATGGATTGTAAGGTTGTTTGGAAGGATGACCAAACTTAGTAGATTGTAGGAAGATTGAACCATTGTCATTGTAAACACCATGCATCGTCACAAACTAGGAAAAACCACAAAACTAGTAAAATCATATCTAGTGAATGACATAAACCAAAAGTACATGGGAATTGATGACCATCTATAGTCAACAACAACCATCACCATCACTCCAAAGCCAAATCTAAACAATTAGAAATAAAGCTTTTGTTTACAAGCTAAAGAGGGTTAGTGGACTACAAACAACAAAGGGTTTTTAGAATATATGTAACATACATGAGATTGAAGTTCCACAACATCAATGCCTACATATTGAAAATAGTCATCCCATTTACATGTGGTTGAGGACTGAACCACAAAAATCACGACATTGGGATGTAATCAAAAAAAAAATCTACAATGTGAGATAAAGACAAATATAGAGTCATCATCATCCCATATACTTGTGTAAAAAAAAGTCCAATACAAGAGCATAAATTAGGCTATTGTTGCTTTTGGCTCATGAGAGTGAGAGATTTTCATTTGGAAACATTGTTATTAGTTTGGGAAATTTTCATGGGTCTAAACATTACAAAACCACCTTGGTACACCCCTACTCATCAACATTAGGACATTACAAAACCACCTTAGTGCACCCCTCCCAACTCATCCAAGACTTTCCAGCACTACCACTTGCATAGTGATGGGCATCATGGGAGATCTCAATGTGACAAACAAAATAAAACAAAACCTTCATCGATAGAAAGATGTCAACTTCATTTTCAAAATCCATTCCTCATACAAATAAGAGGCTAATTGCACGATGTCTCTCTCCCTTATGGCAGGTTCAAGCTAGCAACAATTAAAATAAGAATTGTTCCATGAAGTTAAGAGATGAGCTCATAGTTTATATCAACACCACATGAACATTTGTCAATCATAATAACACTTGGCGAATATTCCTAAAGGTGACAACTGCATTGTTCCATAGTCTCTCTCTAATAGGCAGAGCCAACAAAGAAATCCACAATTATGTTTAAGTGGTGGGACTAACCTATCTTTGCGTTCTTCCAAGGTAACCACAATTCAAAGTCCTTTGATTTTGTTCCCTTAGACTACACTGAAATTAACAAAATTGATGAGTATGCAACTACAATGTTGGCATAAATCTATAAGATCTTATTGGCAACTCTAGATTCATGGAGATTGTCAAAATTGATTTGTTGCAAAGAACAAAACTCTTGAAGGGTTCAGGTATAGAAAGTTTTCAATTGTCTCCAGCTGATAAAATAGACTTCATTCAAAGGAAATTTGAGAAACATCCAGAAGTAAGTCTGTGCCCTTCCAAAATTGATTTTTTTTGTGGACCACAATAACCAATCAGTAGATGGTTGGATCATCAATCAACAACAAACTTGCCCATCCCATGTGGAATGACAAAACATGTTCCTTCCTGGACTTGTTTCATTGGAATCTGGATGTTTTGCAGTCCCGATCTCTAGTGCCTTTGTAAACCCTAGTTGCAAACTCACTCTTTGGTTGTTGAACCTTATTTGGCATGACCCAAAATATGCAAGTAGAAAGAATAACTTCACATGCTCTTAAAACATTCATATTTCAACATCTTATATCCGTGAATGTCCCTCCTAGAAAAGAGCAGAGAGGGATTTTATACCAACTCCTGACTTGGGAAATTTGGGAACCAATAAACAATTTGATCGATTTTATAAGAACTTTCAGACATTATCAATTCTGTACAAAAGCACTAGATGAATAAATGTTAAAACATCTTAAGATCTGCATAGTATCTCCCCAACTCTCCTCAATCTTGAAGCCTAGGAGCTCAAGTGCGGGAGGGTCAAAGAGTTTCCCCCAATCAAAACCTGTATTCTCTAGCTGAAGCAAATAACCTAGAGAAGGATTGTTAGTGTCAACAACCTCTACTAGATTATTGCCCACCTCTACAAAAGCAATCTGGCCCACTTGGATTCTTGGCACCAACATGAGGTCATAATTCAAGGGTTTCGTGTCAAGATGTGTGGGATTAGTGGGTTTTATTGAAGTAGGTGGTGGTAAAAACTTATGTTTACCACTACTACTGTTTCCATATCCATTCTTGGGTGGGCTGCCTATTGCATCATTAATTATGCTTCCTTCGCCACTATTGGAAGAGTTCCCTTTGTTTTCCAATGAAGAATATCTTCATTCTTCACCTCAGAACCAGTGATGAAACTGGCCCCATTATGCTGGATGCTTTTCAGCCCCAACATCTTGGCATCCGCATATGTGCATCATCAAGGAGCCATACAATGATGTTTGGAAAACAGAGTTATCCATCCAATGACAAGATCTGCTAATGCTCTCAACCTTTACCACACTCTGATACTGAGTCAAATCCCACAAATAATCAAGCATGTCTTTTGCACAAAAGGACATGGGGATGTTGTTGCAGTTGTCTATTCATAATCACAACTGCACATGATGCTTAAGTGGTTTGACATTTCACACCTCAACTAGTATATGACTTGGAATTGAAGAAGCAAGCTTTGTGCTGCCAAGAAAGACAATACTATATATAATTACCAGTGTAGATGAAGAATGGGTGGGTTGTTGGTGTGAAAGTTGTGGCTGCAGCATGAGAGCAAACTCCTTTGATAGAACACCTGTTAGTATACTTACTAATGCAACTTGGCACAATGGCTGGATCATTCATGGAGTCATTTCGCAGAAAGGATGGTGTCGATTTCTGACCACATATAACCTGCAATTCTCAACAATTCAAAATGCTATGCATTTGTAGAGACACCCAAATGTGCTAATCAAAAGCATCCATGGAAATAAGGAGTCTTCCAACATATATAACTTACAAGTTTTTCCTCAACATCTTTGTATATCTTTTTTTTCCGATTCATTTGATAAATTCCCCTATAAAAAAAAACAAGGAACAAGGAGACTTTAATAAATCTTGAGATAACCTCCATCCAACTCTGCAGGAAGAAATACTATGTATCAAGTGGGGTGAATATGGGTCTAGTCAGGCCAGACATTGACATATTGGAAACACTTCACAAAAACACTTCAAAGGTATAACCATTTATGTCAGGTCCAGACAAACCAAAATAGACAAATAAGAATGAGTGTGGTCATAAACTTGTGAATATTACTCACAAGGTTTCTAAGTGTTGGGTTTGAACTTCATACATGAGCTCCCCAACACATGTACATTCGACTCTTGTTATTTGGCCACCATCTATTGTCACAGAGGATCACATGTCACCACTATTTTTCATTACTCATCATCCTCGCAAGCTTCCACAAATGGTTCTTCATAGACAAAATCACAGTGCAAATGGGTTTTGTTTGATTGTCAAGAAACTGAAATTGGATAGTAATCAATTCACTTGGAAAGGAACTGACACAAACTTTTGAGCAAAGATAGTTCAACCTTTGTTATATTCACTGGAGGGAAGGAAGCTGGTGTCAGACAAAACTCAAGACAAAACCAACAATTGATGGTGGTGGAATATATACTTGAATCATAAACTCCAGTGTCTGTTAGAGTTGTAGCCCTCCATTTCAAGAAATTGTCCTTCCTCAGCATCTAGCTTTGGGAGCTTGCTTTCTGCATCTTTCTGTGAATTCAACACAGGACAGAGGAGTTGAGGACATAAAAGTTGACAATAAAAAAAGGTTGCAAGTTCTTCTGAATTGTTGTTCCCCACTTTACCCTAGGTAATGGATGTACCATTCTGTTCTTCATGAGTATGATAACAAAGAAATGCAAAGGAGTTTGCTGCCCTTGATGTAGGATGTGGCACAACATATCTTGACTAATAAGGACAATCTTGAGCACGATGCCTACATGCAGAAAGGATTCATGGGTAAATAGAGAGGATCCATGGGTAAATTTTTTTTGTTGAGTGCAAATATGAGACCATCTAGATGCATGCAAGCCAAAATAGGAAAACAGAAAGAAATGGATTGACCTTTAGGAGTATGATTCTTCTGAGCTCTACCACATCTGTAATGGTTAGCTCCTTTCGAAGTAAAAACCTCAAAGGTTCTGTCCATGATTGACTCTGCACCACAAGCATCACACCACAGGCAGGCTCAGAGACTTCAACCAGTGATGATGACTATGATCCCATTCAAAGAGTGATATTGTGAAGGACCTAGCTCCATAACTTCCTGGCTCCAAAAAATGTGCATTGGATCTACTCTTAGACTCCAAACTAATCATGCATTTTCCCTCACATTCTCTCTTGACTCATCTAGCTCTTCATGGTTAATGAGATTGCATCATTGCCAAAACCAGAGGATGTCATTACACAAGATGCCTTGGATCTTTTGACAGCAGTTGCAGAGCCGTAGTTGATGATGCCGCATTTCTACTCCAATATGAACAAGCTCTATATAATGATTGCACTCCACAGGGCAGGGGGCAACTCAATTCTCATAGCTCCAACATCCTATTGAAATGAACATGCACAATGTTGGGATAGAAGCCTGCACAGATCAAAGCTTTTACAACCCGAACACTGTTTGCATTTGTTCTAAGAGAATCTTCTACACTTTGACCCTTTCCGTGCTCTGTCTTCAAATCCTGGCACAAAACCAAGGTCTGCCAGAATTTGCACCTCCCTCAACAAGAAGTTCCCTGAGAGATAATTGCTTTCCGCATCCCACTCATTTTGTCTTGCATTCAACCATCCATTTTATGCAACCACCACAACCATGTGGTCACGCTTGCTATTACCAGCAAATTTCAGCCAAGCCCCAGCAGCTTCCTCGTGTCTTTCCATTGGTGAGACAAAAGGTGATTTTGCACTTAGCGAGGCAGCTATAGTAAGGATAGGATCCAGATACTTGAGCATGCAAGCAAAGATCAACAACTTGCCCACCTGTGCATCAACAGGCATCCTAGCCAAGTGCAGGCCTAAGGGGGTGAGTGTCTTTGCCTTATCAAGCGCATTCAAGTCTTCCAAACTCCTGAGGGCTGTTCTTACAGCATCAATGGAGGGTGGTGTCAGCATCTGAAAGACCACCGTTTCCACTTTCCCAGGAAGAAGGAATTTCACCTACCGTCAACATCCAACAACAAGAGGATGAGCATCACTTCTGATTTTGACCTCCCTCTTCTGATTGAGCACTAACTGTGCTGTCTGAACCAGACTGAGGCCAACATAGACCGAATCCACAACACTTCTTCAAGAAAGTTGCATTTCTGGGCAAGAAAAGGGCCCTCCAACCATGCAAAAATATTACAAGAGGATTAGTAGTGGTAATGGGAATTGGGAAAAAGGTACTCCACTGGTTGGCAAGTGGCTCACCCTGAGACACAAACCCTCCAAAGAAACCCAAAGCATTTCTGGGAGTTGTTGTTCGTCCAACTTTTGGAACTGTTGTCTGTTAAATAGCTGCAAACAGCAGCCAGGGTGAACCCTTCCTGCACGCCCCTGCCTCTGCCATGCATTTGCCTTGGAAATCCAAGAGTCCTCCAAGCAAGACATACCCCTGTTATGGTCATATCTCATCTCCTTGTGACGGCCGCTGTCAATGACATACCTATATAGTCAGAGACACACATCACACACAACTGTCAGAAACACTTCCACTAAACAAATCTGCATTGGACAAGCATTCATGTAGAGCTATCACCCGCTCTCCTGTTGTGTGAGCCAGCATCCAGTCAAAATTCCTCTCTTTGATCTCATGAGCTGCAGTTCATGAGCCCAGTATTATGAACTGAACTTCCCCACGTCACCACAAGCCAAAGAACTCGTAGTACTGAGAGGGAATATGGCAACTGACAAGCAAAAATTGACACAATTTATTGCGTCTGTGTGCAAGGGAGAGGAGCTCACACAACATCATCAATGGTGATACTGGTTTTGGCAATGTTTGTGGCAAGAACAATCTTGCAGACACCAGATGGTGGCTTCAAGTACACACGTTTCTGCTCTTCACCAGATATTGATCCATGCAATACCAATACCAAAGACCACTAAGCCCACAAGCTGCAATTTGAGAGGAGGATTGCAAACGTGATTGCAGTCTACGAATCTCCATCATGCCAGGGAGGAAGACAAGAATGGCACCAGCCTTCTGGGCTTGCCCACTACTTGATGCCAAGGCCTTCCCCTCTCCCCTCTAACTCCAGTTGCAAAATTGAACAAATCAATGTCTCAATTAGCTCAAAGTTGATGATACTCTCATTAACCACACTCAGGGATTGCTGAGTGGCCTTGCTGTACAATTCATTGGCTGCAGTTGTAGAATCATCATGATCATCAAGCCCTGATTCCTAGTCGTCTCTTTCTCACATGAGTGACGAGATCCCCTGGCTGACAAGTCCAGCTGACTGAGAGACATCTTCTGTTGGGGTAGCTTTTTTTCTGGTGTGAGTTGCATCCCACTTTGTAACCTGTCAACTCTAGTGCATCTTCTAGATAAAGCTCACGTACAGGAAACCTGAAACCAGGAATTGTCATCACAGGAGGGCTGTACCCTAGGCCCTGCCTGAAGTAGTTAGCAAAGAGACCACATCCACTGTTGCCGACATCAGAATCACATGAAGAGTGTTGTTACTCCTGGCAAGTCACATCAAACACAACCAACATAACTCAGCTCAACTTTGTTGAGCAGCTTGGAAGCCATCAGATATGTGCGAGCAAACATCACACTAAGGTTTGTTAATCTCAGAATGCTAACACTAGACATGTACAAACTGGGCATTCTTGCGTCCTCTTGTGGGCATGAGTCTCTAAAATAACATAAGAGACTGCTGAGTTTTGTGCAAACAAAAGGGCTCACACAGTTCAAGACCCATTACATTCATGAGACTGCTGGGGGTTTGCTGCACTACCTTTGCAAAAACCAGTGGAGAAGGAGAAGCAGAGGTCACCCTCTAGGGTGCGTTCATGCACCTCATCAACTATGACATGGGTCACACCAACCAAATCTGGGTCTGATAACAAGCGGTGCAGTAAGATACTTGTAGTACAAAAAAGCAGCCTGGTGCAATGCAACAGCTGTCCAATCTGACAAGTAACCCACCTATAAACAAAAGAACTTCAGTATTGCTTCTCACTCTACAGCACTGTGAACCAGAAGTATGCTTGTATCTAAAACCACAAGACTCTGCACAATAGTCCACCACACCCATTTGCAAAAAATCTAAATCAATCCCCTGCATTTCTAATTTTGATGAAATGCAACCCACAAGCAAATGCCTGCAGCACATGACAGCAGTCCACAAAAGATTATGCCCAGTAGGAGAGTTGGATCTATAAGAAGGCATGCAGCTACTGACATCCATGGATTGAAATTGAGAAAGCCCAATGATGAAACAAACTCACAGTCTCGCTAGCAGCTTGGCTACGCTCCTTTGATACATGATCAGCCAACCCAATGGCAGACAATCTCCTCGATTGTGTGCAAATTATGTTACACTCGGCACCCTTGCCCATTTCAATGTAGTCCTCGAGGACATACTGTGGTACCTGTAGAGCGAACAAGGTATGCACGATTGTGAACATATGCAGATAGGGAACAACATCACGAAGAAAATTACTCATGCTAACTATGCCCTAATCACACCCACAATCCCAATTGCATAGTATGAACACACAGGACCATGTTGTGAAATAGAACAGATAGATCCTCCTCTTGACATTGTGAGATGAAGTGTACAAACGAGAGAGGCATGCATGCACCTGAGTACTCTTTCCACAGCCCATCTGGCCACAGACTATAGTGACAGAACAGCTGTTGAAAGCTTTAAGTAAATCATCCCTATACTTGTATGCCGACAGGTTTGCCCTGATCCCTCGCATCTCAGAATGCCTTCCTGACTTTTGACATGCCTCCCATCCTCCTTCAGTCTCCCATTCTCCACACTAGTGTCATCAACCTGCAACGATTTCCTACCTGTCTTGTGCAGCCTATGACTTGCAGTATCTAAAAGCATTGGCACCTTTGCTCTGTCATCTCTGTCTGGAATATCCAACTTCCTCACATTATCACCCTTTACAGGATTTAGCTCGAAGGCTCCACTGCGCTGCATTTTCCTCAATGCTGGGGGAACATATGCTGTGGATAGAGTATTTGAAGAATTGACAGTTGTTATGGGATGTGCAGAAGCTGGAGACGTTTCTTCTGCATTGGAAGAAAATGAAGATATGGATTGATCTTCATCTCCAACCAACATTCCAGTATCTGGGTCTATGGGTCTAATCACTGTCTCACTTTCATAATCCAAGACGTCTTCATTCAGTGAGGTCTTTTGCAGCAGAGTGTGCACCAAATCTCTGGTTGCAACGACTAGGTCATACAACATCAGTGCACCCACCAATTGCAACGCAAAATTCCCCACCTCTTTTGTCAGTTCCAGTAGAAATTTAGGACGATGACTCTTGCTTTTCAAGGCAACAATCGGCACTTCATGGAAATCAAGGCATAGCTGTATGAGTCTACAAAGGTGTGAGAAAGATACCATGGGGGAGATGGTCAGCATAAATTCAAGTCTTTTCATACCTAATAGTGCAAGATGTGTATTTTGGTATCTCAAAAAATTAGGCCGCACAAATATACATGGCTTGAAGCCATAGACTCTGGATAAATCCAGAGAACAATAATTCATTCATCTCATTATTATTAGATCACCATTTTTAATGTTTTAAATTTTTTTAAATAATTGAAAATTTTCATTTCTAAATATTTAGACATAAACTTGTAACAAAACAAGCCTAAAAAAAATGTTAAATCATGGTAACAATAAAAATAATAACATACCCAAACAACTTTTTTAAAAACAAGTTGACTAAAATTTATATTTTTCATACGTCAAGAGATAAAATGGAGAAACAATTTAAAGTTTGTTTTTTGAGGTTTTGTTATTGTGGCATTATAAACATTTGTAATAAAAAAACTTGTCCAATGATGAACAAATTAGGGAAAAATAATAATTTTAAATTTATGTAAATGTACAAGTTTGAACATTAAAAATTTTAAATATAAAGGTCTCCATGGACCTTAGAATTTGGATATAAGAAGATTTTGACTTAATTTTTAATTCATATATTAATGTGAAACATAACAAATTTTTATACATTCATTTTTGAAAATTATGATGAATGCAAAATGCAATTGGATAGTAATGGATTTAACACATTCAAAATGTTAATTCATGTGCAAATGTTGATAGTTCAAAAGATGTGAAGACTTTACAAGTTATTGCTTGTTTTACTAAATTATGATGAGTGTAAAATGCAACTTATGAGTAATGGTTTCAACACAATATAAATGTACAATTTAACTTATGTACCATGTTAATAGTTTAAGAAATGTCAAAAAAATCACTAACCACTATAGTGCAATGTGTAAATAAAGTTAAATGCTATTTTAATTTCCACATCAACAATTTGAAATTATTAAAAAATAAAATAAGGTGAATTCTTGTGTAAATGCAAGGTGTAGTTTATGAGTAACATTTTTTTCTTGTTATCAAACCTCGATTCAACTTATGCTAGTTGTTAATAGTTCAAAGGTTTTTAAAAGAATGATTAAACAATATTATCACTTTTGCAAGGAATCTAGGGTTGATATATTTTCCATGTTAAAATTTTTTCATTATTATAAAATTCAACATGGAGAAAAAAATCCAATGCTAATGAACAAGGCGATCATTGTTTTCACTATGAAAATTATGCACAAATAACTAGTAAACAATTTCACTTGCTATTTGTGCATGATGATAATAAGTCAAATAATGGTCAAATTGGAAAAGTAGTTACAATGGGTGGCAATGGAAAAACCTAAGATTTCTTTTTATGTACTTACTTATTACTTAGTTACTTGTCTACTTATTACCTATCTACTTACTAATAATAATAGGTCTTAATGGCATCAAACATTAATTAAAAGTTACTATTAATTAATTAATTAATCAATACTTAAAATTTATGTAATATTTAAAAATTAAAAATAATATTTAATTTTAAATTATGTAATAATTAATAAATATTTAATCACTAAAAAATTAATAAATAACTAGAATTGATTGATTATTAAATATTAAATATCAACCAATGACTAATTAAATTTAGTTTATTAATTTTTAACGATGGAGTAAATTAAAATTTCAAATATTTTTTGATAAATTAATATTAAATGAATAATATTTAATTTTTATTTTTAAAAATTTAAGTATTAATTATTAATTATCAAATATTAATAAATATTTACAATTAATTAAATAATCATTTGATATTAATTAAGTACATAATAATTATTGATAAAAATTTAAAAATTTAAAATATTACACCTTTAATATACCCTTCATGTACTTTTCACAAAAACTTTACATTAAACTTTACAAATATGTTGATAACATTGGTAATAAATATTTATTATAGTATAATTAAACTTTTCAATTATATAACCCCAAATATGTATGCTTATCATGCCCATAATATCACTAGAAGAAAAACATGTATTTTCGACTGCTCTTTGCGACTAAATTTTAGTCGCAAGAGACATTTTGCAACTAAAATCCTTTTAGTCGCCTAAGACAAGTCGCATGTGAAAACTAGT
>Ga0116229_10004117_pt1 | contig 23851 bp, 21 predicted proteins | sample S1TSphgellanicum_3_FD_87313 | JGI IMG/M metagenome (GOLD analysis project Ga0116229, IMG submission 87313) | Host-associated microbial communities from peat moss isolated from Minnesota, USA - S1T2_Fc - Sphagnum magellanicum MG | ecosystem: Host-associated > Plants > Peat moss > Unclassified...
AACGTCTGCGCGCTCTGGCCCGGAACCGTGACCGTGAACGACGTGAACGTTGGTTGACCTTGGGTGACGCCGTCGTTGGTACCGAGGGTTCCCGAGAGTTGGAAGTAACCCGCGCTGTTACCGACGTTGGTCAGCGTGTAGACGTCGGAGCCCGGAGCGCCGGGGCTGACCGTGCTCGTGCCGGGCGTCGCCTGCGGCGGCGCGATGATCAATGCCGGCGCGTTCTGAACGGTGACCGTGACGGTGTTCGATTGCGAACTATAGGTATTGGTGCCGTCGGAGTACGACGCGGTCGCGGTGTTGGTGATCGCCGTGCCCGCGGCCGTCCCGGCCTGCGCGGCAGGACCGTGCGCGAACGCGAAAGCCGCCGCGCAAAACGCGACGGGCGCCGAACACGCTCGCAGGATCGACGGTAGCGATTTTGTTAAGGTACGCATTACTTGACGCGCACCTCATAGCTAAATGTCGCCTTGCCGCCGGGCGCTAGCGCCCCCTCTTCAACGAAGCGCACGGCCGTATAGAGCGAGGGGTCGGCCCGCTTCTCGACCGTGCCGGCGGCGGTTTTTTCCTCGACCATCGGGGCAGCCGACCACGTCTTACCGCCGTCGACGGAGAATTGCGCCGACGCGCGGGCGCCTTTGGCGCTTCCCGGAACGTACTCGGTGCCCGCGGGCACGCGCGCCATCGGAATGAGCTTGAGCGCGGGACGCGTGCCCGTGTTGCTGGCGACGATGTCGTACTCGACGTCGTCGCCGGCCTTGAGGACGACGTTATCGACCGGCTCGTGCTTTACGTGACCGTCGACGACGGTCACGTGCGTGCCGACCAGCTTCAAGATTACGTGAGGAGCCGCCGAGGCCAAAGCGGGACCGGTTACCCATACGATGGCGAGAAGCGACAAAAGCGGCGGCATCGATTGCCGTTTCATATTGGGAACCTCCAGAGTGAGCGAGATGCTTTGCGACGCGCGGCTTGCAAGCGCGCTCGGGGCACGGCCGAGCAAGCCCTTCCCATAAGGAGGGCTCGCGAATGGCCATGGAGACCGCAGCGCGACCGCGTGAATTTCCTCGAGAAATCACGCACCGCGGAACGGGTACGTAGAGTATGTCGGCAAGCGCTTGCAGCACATTTCGTCCGAGCGCTCGCCGGGGCACGACTGTGCGCAAGTCACAGTTCGCGTTCCGTTCAGTCCCTTAGGAACCAAGCGCGGCCGGCTGGTTCCCGAGGCGGCGGCCGGCGGGCCCCAGACGCGCCGAGCCTCGGGCGGGTGCCGCTCGGGTCGGCTGCAAACCTTACAAGAGCTTTTCCGAAGGGGGTGATGGCGTGGCGCTGCGGCTGGGCACGAGCCGCCTTGCGTTGCTCTTCGGCATCGCCCTGGTCGTCGCGCTATGCGTGTTCGCCGCCATCGCGCTCGAAACGTATGCGGTCCAAGGCAACCTGCGCGCCTTGCGGCGCGCCGTCGAGATCGCCGACCGCCAACGCGACTCCGTGCTGGCGCTGGTCGACCAGGAACGCGGCGTGCGCGGCTACGTCGCCACGGGCGACCCCGCGTTCCTGCAGTCTTACCGGGCAGGCCTCCGGCTGCGGGCGGCCATCGCCGGTTTTGACCCGGCCTCCGCGCGCAGCTTCCCGTTGCTCTCAGATCGCATTGCCGGCGCCGAGCGAGCCGCGACGGATCTGCAAGCGTATTTCTTACGGACGATCGACGACGTCCAGCGCGGCCGCCGCGACCTCGCAGTTGAGTCGTTAAGCGAGGGAAAGCGCAAGTTCGACGTGTTCGAGAGGCGGGACGCGGCGGTGCGCGCGGCAGTCGCGGCGGAACTCGACCGGGTCGAAGTCGATGCGGACGCCGCTATCAAGAAGGCCTTGGCCGCCGGGCTGGCCGGCGTGGTCCTGCTGACCCTAGCCTCTAACTTCATCGCCGTCGAGCTGATCGCGGAACGGCGGGTCGAGCGGTTGGCCGAACGGGACGCGCTCACGGGTCTCGCTAACCGGCGCCTGTTCCAAGTCAACGTCGAGCGGGCGCTCGTGCGGCACGCGCGTGAGGGCGCGCCGTTTGCCTTGATCTACCTCGACGTGGACGACTTCAAGCAAATCAACGACGCGTTCAGCCACCTGGTCGGGGATGAGGTTCTGCAATCGATCGCGGCCCGCCTGACCGAATCGATTCGCATCGACGACGTGGCGGCCAGGCTCGGCGGCGATGAGTTCGCGGTCCTGCTGGGCGGTGTCCCCGGCGACGACACGGCGCATGCGGCCGAACGGTTGGCGGAAAAACTCGCGGGCCCGCACCGTTTCCCACAGCTCGCGGTCGACGTCAGCCTAAGCTTTGGAACCAGTTCCTGCCCGCGCGACGGCGTCGATTTCAAGACCCTCTTGTTGCGAGCCGACGAGCGAATGCTCGAGCGAAAGTTCAAGCGCAGCCGGGCGAGCCGGCCCGTGCCGGAACGGCGGCGACAGGATCGGCCCGGAGGCGCGCGGCAACCGCCTGCGTGATCGATTTCGGCAGCGTTTCGGCGGAGTTGCGATCCTTGCTCGCGGACGTCGCCTTCCCCGACGTCGCGCTCGTCGAGCAGCAGTTGCCGTCTCAACCGGCAATCGAGGATGTCGCCGCGAGCGTCAAGGCGGCGTTAGCGGAGGTTGGGTTACCACGCGGCGCGGTCGCGGTCGCGGTCGGCAGCCGCGGCATCGCGCGGATCGACGAGATCGTCCGAGCGCTCGTCGCCGCATTATCGGCGGCCGGCGCGCAGCCGTTCATCGTGCCGGCGATGGGCTCGCACGGCGCATCGAACGCCGAGGGGCAGCGACGGGTTCTGGCCCACCTTGGCATCACCGCCGAGAGCGCCGGCTGCCCGATCGAAGCAACGATGGAAACGGTCTCGCTCGGCCGCTCCGCGTCGGGGGTCGAGGTCTTCGTCGACAAGCTCGCCTTCGCGGCCGATGCGATCGTCGCGGTCAACCGGGTTAAACTCCATACCTCGTTTCGCGGCCCGATCGAAAGCGGTCCCACGAAGATGCTCGCCGTTGGACTGGGGAAACGCGAGGGCGCGGACTCGGTCCACGCCGACGGTTGGGAAGCGATGCACGAGCACGTTCCGTCCGCGGCCCAAACCGTACTCGCGACGGGGAAAATCGCCTTCGCGCTAGCGATTCTCGAAAATGCGGACGAACGGCCCTACCGCATCGTGGCGTTGCCGCCGCACGATCTGATCGAGCGCGAGCGCGCGCTGCTCGAAGCCGTCCGGGCAAGTTTTCCGCGCTTGCCGTTTCGCGAACTCGACGTGCTCGCCGTCGATCGCGTCGGCAAGAACGTGAGCGGCGGCGGCGGCGATCCCAACGTGACCGGCCGGTTCCCGGGCCGGCACATGCGCGGCGACATCGACGTGCGACGCCTCGTGTACATGAGCTTGACGCCCGAAGGCGAGGGAAACGGAAACGGCGTGGGGCTGGCCGACGTCGTCACGGCGGAACTCGCCGCAGCCTACGTGCCGTCGGCCACCTATCTCAACGCGTTGACGACGACGGCCGCCGAGAATTCGCGACTGCCCATGGTGATGCCGACCCGCGAACTTGCGCTCGCGGCCGCACTCAAGATGGTTCCCGGACTCACGGACCCGCGCGAAGCCCGCTTCGTGCGAGTTCTCGACACGCTGCACGTCCGACGATTCTTCGCGTCGCGCGCGGCCGTCGACGACCTCGCTCGGCGAGCAACCGCGCCGTACCAGATTCTGACGCGCTTCGCACAACGCTCGCTGCACGACCACGACTATGAGTCAGCTCACGGTCACGACCGTCTGGTCGAAGAGTGCTAGCTGTACGACCGTTCCCTATCAAAGTCCGCTCTGTATCGCAACCGCTACGGTCTCGTATCCCTTCCAATTCGTGCTCGCGCTGCAACGTACGCTAACGTTGACCAGTTCGTGGCAGATGGTCATTTCGCAGTAGCCGGACGCGGCTCAGCAGGGGAGCGGTCGACAACCGATAGTTCCTGGGATCCTACGCGCGTACTCTCATAATGACGCGGTAGTCGTTCGTTGCGCCGATAGGCCTACATAGCGCCGGTCAATGGAGTGCGCTGTGGAAAAATCGGAGGTTCCGGATGAATGGTGCGCGCGGTCAGGTTCTGCTTCTTGTGGCTTTTTCGCTCCTGCCGATGCTCGTTCTGCTCTCGCTCGCGATCGACGTCGGAACGTGGCGCTACGAACAGCGCTTGGAACAAACGGCCGCGGACAGCGCCGCGCTGGCGGGCGCGTCGGTCTTGACGTACTCCTCGTCGCCGGGCACGATCGCAAGCGCCGCGCAGACGGATGCTGCCTCCAACGGTTTTACCGCAGGTTCGGCTAGCGTGACCGTCAAGGTCAACAGTCCGCCGCTGGCCGGTTCGTACGCCGGAGTCACGAGCGCCGTCGAGGTGGTCGTCGCCAAGCCGATGCCTATTAACTTCAGCATGTTCGGGCAGACGTCCACGATCAGCACGCGCGCCGTCGCTCAACTCTCGACGGCCGGACGCAATTGCATCATCGCGCTCGATTCGAGCAGCAGTTCGGCAGTCACGCTGGACGGCGGAACGATCACGATGCCCACGTGCGGATTGATCTCCAACGGCGGCTTGCTCTTCAACGGAGGCGCCACGGTGAACGCGGCCTCGATCGGCTACGCAGGAGCGGGCCTCACGTTGAACGGCGCGAACTTTCCCGCGGCCGCACCCGCGCCCTCGATCCCCGCCGTAGACCCGTGCCCGGCAGTGGCCGGCTGCGCTTACCTAACGGCGAACCCGCCGACCTCCGGCGCGTGCGTGTCCCAAACCACCTACGACAGTTCGTCCACGATCACGCTCTCGCCCGGAAACTACTGCAGCCAAGTGCTCTTCGAGGGCGGCGGTGCCGTGGTCTTTGATCCCGGCGTCTATAATTTTCAGGCCGGATTCACCAACAACAACGCACCGTCGATGACGGGCTCCGGGGTGACGTTCTACATCGAGGGCGGCTCGGCCATCGTCGGATCGAACACCACCGTCAGCCTGACGGCTCCCACTTCAGGGAACACGGCCGGCGTGCTCGTCTATCAGCCCACAAGCAACACGAGCCAGTTCATCCTCAACGGCTCGAGCAGCGGAAGTTGGGCGGGCATGGTCTACGTGCCCAAAGCCCAACTCATCGTCGACGGCGGACAACTGACCAATTCGCTGCTCCTCGTCGGCGACGATCTGCTTTTCAACGGCGGCAGCGGCATAAACGTCCAGAGCTCGGCTTTTCCGGGCTACCTCGGTCACGCCGTGCTCGCGGAATGAGAGCGCGCGGACAAGCGCTGGTCGAAATGGCGCTCCTGACGCCGCTCCTCCTGCTCCTGATGGCGGGCGCCATCGACGTCGGGAGGCTCGCCCACTACGACGCGATGTTGGCCAGCGGCGCGCGCGCCGGCGCGCAGTATGGATCGCTGAACCTGATCACCGCGGACAACGCCGCGGGCATGACGGCCGCCGCCGTCAACGATATTCCGAGTCTGACGCCGATCACGGTCGCGTCGTCCAGTTACTGCGCGTGCGTCGGCGGGAGCGGAACCGTGACGTGCACGGCGACGGCGTGCTCGACGAGTCACCGCGCGGTCTACGTTAAGGTGAGCGTGACCGGCACGTTCCACCCGCTTTTTCACCTGTTCGTGAACACGCAGACGCCGCGCACGCGAACCGCCCTCCTCCAAGTCGGGCAGTAGACGATGACGCATACTCAGAAACGGCATCACCAGCGAGGCCAGAGCGTCATCGAGTTCGCGTTCGCGATGCCCGCGCTGTTCTGCCTGATCTACGGAATCTGTGACTTCGGGCGCGCCATGTACACCTTCGATTTGGTGGGCAGCGCGTCGCGCATCGGCAGCCGCTATGCGATCGTGCACGGGTCTTCGTGCACGCTTCCGGCGTGCCCCGTCAGCGCGGCCGCGATCCAGACCTACGTCCGCTCGAAGTTAACTGGCGTCACGACGAATCAAGTCACGGTGACCACGACCTGGTCGACAGCGCCTGGCTGCACCAACTCGTCGTTGCAAGGCCCGCAGTGCGTCGTCCGCGTCGCCGTCTCGTACCCATTCCAGTTCTTGCTCTCGTTCGACCGCACCCTGACGATGACCAGCTCCTCGCAGATGGTCATCTCGCAATAAATGGCTAGTTATGGTTTCGTTGCGCGCGGCGCCGGCGCAGCATTTCCCCGCCGAGGTCGGGTAGCGGCTGCGGGCCGCGCCGTCCGACGAAGGGCTGGCCGGCCGGATCCAAGCTGTCGAGTAAGTTGTTGATCGTGTTCGCCAACGTATCTTGCGACGCGGATTGCGAGAGCCAGTTGCGGGTATTGAAGATGAAACAGAAGTCGACCCCGTCGTTTCCGCGCGAGCCGGCCGTCGACGTGGTTCCCGGCATGCTGCCGTCGCGCTGCCAATACCAGTTGCCGGGCGCGGGCCGCTTTCCGTTGCCCCACACGAGCCAGGTGTGAATAAGGGCCGTGACGTGGGTCGCCGTCGTGGCGATCGAACTCGCACCCTGGGCCACCTCGCAGAGCATGCCGTCGCCGCCGTAGGCGTCGGGTTGCAGCACGGGTGACTTGACCGACAGCGCGCTGAGCCCGACTTCGTCGTCGTCGTAGAGGACTTCGCCGGCGAGCCGCAGCGACTGCTCCGTACGGCTCAGTTCCACGCCGCTCGTGACGCCGAGCGGCGCCATGACTTCCTTCTGGATGAACTCGATGAACGGCATGCCGGTCACGGCGGTGACCAAATAGCTGAGAATCGCGTACCCCGTATTGGAGTACGCGTATTTCGAGCCCGGATCGAATTGCAGCGGCTGACCGTACACCCAACGGACGAACTGCGAAACCGTGATTGGGGCCGATAGGCCGAGATCGAGCGCGATCTCGCGCATCGAGAAGACCGGATCGGGGACGACCGTGTCGTCGTAGCCGCCGGTGTGGTCCAGCAGTTCTTGGACCGTGATCTCGCTGCTGCGCGGGTCGGCAGGGTTGGAGAAGCCGAGCCGCTTGAACACCAAGGTCGCCGGCGTTAGCTTCTTCTGGTCGAACAACGTCTGGATCGCCGCTTCGACGAACGCCTTGCTGCAACTCGCCAACCGGAACAAGCTCGAGGTCTGCGTGATCGGATAGCCCGTTTCCGCCCAGGTGAAGGCGCGCTCGTACTTCGTCACGCCGTTCTTCGCGATCGTCAACTGGCCCGCGCGCACGCCGTTGATTTGCATGAACGCGACGATCTCTTTCTCGATCGCATCATACGCCGGCACGGCTTGGCCCACCGTCGTGAGCTTCCGGGGTTTTGGAATCGGAAGATCGGTTTCGGCGAATACCGCCGCGTAGACGGGCGCCGTCGTGGGACCGCCCGCGCGCAGCGAGATCGGGTAGTAGCCCTTCTTGGCCATCGTCCCGGCCAACGCTGAGTAAGCGGCAGCGCTGAGCTCGTGCTGCTGGACCCACGGGCCCACGCTATCGTTGCGATAGATCGACGCATAAACCCCGTGCGCGTTTCGCGCGATCAGTGACGGACGGTAGCCGGCCTTCTCCTCCGCCGCCACCCGCGACGTTAGCGACGCGCTGGTGTCGGCCGCTGCGTCGGTCCAGGCGGTGCCGCTGCCGTTTCCCGACCACGCCGCGAGGTAGAGAGGGTGTCCGGCGTCACCGTACACCGCGACCGTCGCCAAATCATAGTTTTGCGACCGCAAGAGAGCGTCCTGATGCAGGAACGTTCCGGCGGTCGAGGACGCGCCCGCGGTCAGGCCGTAGTATGAAGCCCAATTAGCGTTCGTGCCGAGCATCACGACGGCGCACGTTTGCTTCGCTGAGTCACCGGTGATCGCGAAGACCGCCGGGACGAAACCTCGAGGTCCCCACGTGTTCAAGAAATAGTTCAGCGCGCTGAAGGTCATGCCGATTTCGCAGACCCAGCCGCCCGGGACGGTTCGCTTCACCCAGACCGAAGCGTACCGCTCGTTGCCGACGGCGCCGTAGACGTCGAGCGAGATCGGCACGTACGAGGCACTGAGCGTGTTGAACGTGGACACGAATTGCGAACTCGTCTGATCTATGAACGCTTGATACGCGACCAGGGCGGTCCGGCCGTCGTCGGCCCAGGCCCGCGCGGCCGGTCCGCCGGGCGCGAGCAGCAGCGCTTCGCCGCGCACGGCGGTGAACGTCGCCGCGGTCGCCGCCACGGACCCTAAAAAGGTCGAACGCTTGATCACCGAGACGCCCTCGTGAACGATAGAACGCCGCCCGGCCGATAGCCGGCTGCGGACGGACCGGGAAACCGGCTTGCGCCCAGCATAGCGCCGAGACGCCGGGCCGTCCACCCCGCCGGGATCTCCTGCCGGGATCTCCCGAGTTCCCGACCGCCGCGACGAAGGCTCAGGTCTTGGCCGTCAGGTACCGCTCGCGGAGGAGCCGTTTCACCAGTTTGCCCGTGGGCGTACGCGGCATATCGTCGACGAAGTCGATGCTGCGCGGGCACTTGATCGAGGACAGACGCGACTTGCAGTACGCGATCAACGTCGCTTCGAGGTCCGCATCGCCGCTGACGCCGGGCGCCGGCTGCACGACGGCCTTGACCTGTTCGCCCATCTCCGGATCGGGGATACCGAACACGGCCACGTCGTGCACCGCGGGATGGCCGATCAACAGGTCCTCCGTCTCTTGCGGATAGACGTTCACGCCCCCCGAGATGATCATGTACGACTTGCGGTCGGTCAAATACAGGTATCCCTCCTCGTCGAGAAACCCCACGTCGCCGAGGCTGGACCAGCCTTTGCGATTGTGCGCCTGCGCGGTCTTCTCGGGATCGTTATGGTAACTGAACGTGGGGCCGTCGGCGAAGAAGATTTGGCCGATCTGTCGCGGCGGTAGGGGTTCGGCTTCGAGATCCTCGCTCAGGATTTTGATGGAGCCCACGTAGGCCCGGCCAACGCTCCCTCGATGCGCGAGCCATTGCGCCGAGTCGATGATCGTCACCCCGTTCGCTTCGGTGCCCGCGTAGTATTCGAGTAGGATCGGCCCCCACCACGCGATGATGGCCGCCTTCACGTCCTCCGGGCAAGGCGCGGCCGCGTGGATGATCGCCACGAGCGACGAGACGTCGGCCGCTGCGCGAACCTCATCCGGCAGTTTGAGGATCCGCACGAGCATCGTCGGCACCACCTGCGAGTGGGTCACGCGGTACGTCGCGACGAGATCCAAGAACGCTTCCGCGTCGAACTTGCGCATCACGACCGTCGTCGCGCCGATCGCTCCGCACATCATGCCGAAGCGCAGCGGCGCGGCGTGGTACAGCGGCGCCGGCGAGAGATACGTGCTGTCGGCGTTCATGCCGCACATCTGCTCGCCGAGGATCGTCGTCAAGGGCATAACCGTGCCGATTGGTTCGCCGCGAAACGGTTGCATGACGCCCTTCGGGCGCCCGGTCGTGCCCGATGAATAGAGCATGTCCAAGCCTGCAACCTCGTCCGCGATCGGGGTCGCCGGCTGCGCGCCGAGCACGGCGTCGAACGATTCGCAATCGGGAACGCGGCCGCCAACCGTGACGATGCGCGGCGCGGAATCGAGCGCCCGGACCGCTTCGAGTAGCGGCGGCAGGAGATTCGCCGACACAAAGAAGACGCTCGCGCCGCAATCAGCCAGAATGTAGACGATCTCGGCGGCCTTGAGGTGCGTGCTGATCGGCGTGTAATAGATTCCGCTGCGCTGCGCGCCCCAGGTGACCTTGAAGAAGTCCAGTGAGTTTTCGATCAGAAGCGCGATGTGATCGGCCGGGCGCAGGCCCGCGGATCTCAGGAAGTGGGCGCAGCGATTCGACGCCGAGTCGAGCTCGGCAAAGGTCAGCGCTTCGCCGGTGTCCGCCATCAGATAGGCGATCTTTTGAGGCCGCACGGTCGCATGGTAGGACGGATGTTTGATCATAGCCACTCCGGAGGGGACGAGCCACGCGGCAAGAGCACGAAACGGTAGCTTCCGGGCGTTGCCGACATGTGGACTTGGTCGGTGACGCCTTGATAGGATCCGAGCGGCGTTTGCGCGGTAAACAGTTCCGGGTCGAGATAGCGGTGATCCTCGTTTCCGCCGGCGCCACCCGCCGTCGCGTGCGCGAACGACCGCTCGAAAATGCCCAGACTCAAGATCCACAGCGCCGCCCGCGTCAGCGAAACGTGGACGCGGTAGCTGCCGCCCACGGCGGCGCGCCGGCACAGCGCTTCGACGATGCCGGCCGCCAACAGCCACGAAACGATATAGTCATTAACGACCAGGATCGGCGGCAACGCGGGCGGCCCGCCACCTTCCAGATTCATCATGCCCACGAGGCTGCCGGCCGACTGATCGAAGCCCACGTGTCCGGACCAGGGACCCGTTTCGCCATGCAGCGAGGCCGTCGCGTGCACGATTCCGGGCCGCAGTGCGGCCGCATCCACGGCCGACGCCCCGATCCGTTCGAGATAACCGGGCCGCCGGTTCGCGAAGAAGACGTCCGCGGCGGCGAGCAACGCGCGCAACCGCTCGCGCCCCGGCGTCGCGAACGGGTCGAGCAGCGCCGAGCGCATCCCGACGTTGGCGGTCATATAGGTGGCGTCGTGTTCGAGTTCGTCCGGGCGCCAGAGGTTGAGGACGTCGGCGCCGTGTAAGGCGAGCGCGCGGCCCGCGCCGGCGCCCGCGATGACGTGGCCCATGCCGAGCGCACGGATGCCGGCGAGTGGCTCGGCGGCGGCCGGCAGCGGTTCGGGCGCCGACTCTCCGATCCGCTCGATCGAGATCAGCGGAAGCTCCGCTAAGACGTCGCGATAGTGCGGCTCCGCGAACAGTTCTTCGGGCGAACGCAACATCGGCATGACGACGCCCGCGGCATTGCCCGCCGCTTCGAGTTCGCGACCGTTCCAGCGCGAGATCGCCGCGCTCACGGTCGCGGAGTCGTCCGGGACCGCCAAGAGCTTTTGGGCCGCGATTTTCAGCTTCGGGTAGAGGTTGAGTGGCATCACGTAGCGCTCGTCGGCCGTCCGGTAGAAGCGGAAACCAAACGCCGGACTCGCATTCGCGGGCGCGCCGCCCGGGTAGCCGTTGAGCAGTTCCCACTTGCGATCGTAGAACGGGCAGAGGCGGTGCGGCGCCTGACGCAAGTCGACCGCGATGTCCTGCGCGGTCAAGCCGCGCATGCGGCCTAGCTTCGCGATCGCGACGGATTTCGCGACCAGCGCGATGCCGGCGGCCGCGCCCAAACGTAAGGTGCTCGGCACGATCGGATCCGCGCCGCGAAAGCTGATCTGCCCACCGCAATCTTCGGGCCGCTCGCCGATTTCCGCGAGCACGGCCGCGAGCGCGGCGTGGACGTCGAAGCCGGTTGCATCCGTCGCGGGCTTGGCGACCGCGGCTCGAATCGCCTCAGTCAGCGACGAGGACATGCGCGCCGGCGAGCAACTCGATGGGAACGTCGATGTATTTAGCCAGGATGTACTCGCCGACCGCCTTGCCGACCTGATCGGGACGCAGGTTACTCGAGCCGCCCGAACCGAGCAACCCGCGAAAGACGAAGTGCACGGCGCGCAAGTGCGGGAACTCATGGCGCACGATCTCGAGCCCGCGCGCCTCGGAGACGAGTTCGCGGATCGCCGTCGAGCTGAGGGCTTCGCGCAGCCAGGGCCACGCGCCGTCGTCCGGGACCCAGATGCCGACGTTGCTGTTCGCGCCCTTATCGCCGCTACGCGCGTAGGCCACCGCGCCGAGGGGCACGCGGCGCGTCTTCGCGGGGGACGTGGACGGGAAGGGCGGCGCGGGCTCCGGGTGCCTGGGTTGCGAGAAAGCGGCGGTGGTTTCCGGCGGCGCGGCGATCGGTATCTCTCGTCCATCGTCGAGGACGACGCGATGCGCGAGCACGTCCATCGGAAGGATCGCGGGCCAGTACGCGATGCGTGGCTGCGGATGGACCATGCGCTGTGCGCCCGTGTCCTGATAAAAACCCGGAATACTGCAGAGGTACAGACTGGAGAGTTTGTTCGCGAAGTTGGCCTGCTCGAGCGGCCCGCGTTCGCGGCTGGTCGCCATGATGCGCACGGGCACCGTCGCCTCCCACTGCGTAGCCGGATCGGGCACCGCGCGTCCGAGCGGCGTGATCGTGAGTTCCTCGATGTCGCCGCCCGCGAGCATACCGCGAACCTGTTCGCGCAGCATATCGATCTTCGCGTCGGCGCCGAGCCCAGTGACGAAGACCGTCGAGACGATCTGATAGCCGATCGGCGCGAAGATCGCGACCTTCGTGGTGGGCGGCGGCGGCGCACCTTTCACGCCATGCACGCGAACCCGATCGGGCCCGATCGCTTCGAGCCGGACGCTGCCGATGTCGGCGATCACGTCGGGATTGAGATACAACGGACCTTGAATTTCATACACGAGCTGGGCGGTGACCGTATCGACGGTAACCGCTCCGCCGTCGCGGCCATGTTTGGTGATCACGCTGCTGCCGTCGGCCGCGACCTCGGCAATCGGAAAGCCGGGATGCAGCACGCCCGGAATCGTGGCAAACCCCGAAAAATTGCCGCCGGCCGCGTGCGGGCCGCACTCGATGATGTGGCCCGCGACGAGGGCGCCGGCGAGTTCGTCCCACGCGTCGACCGGCCAGTCGTGCCACCAAGCGGCCGGGCCGAGCGTGAGCGACGCATCGGTGACCCGGCCGCACACGACGACGTCCGCCGACGCGCGCAATGCCGCCGCGATGCCCCACGCGCCGAGGTACGCGTTCGCGGCGATCGGCTCGAAACCCCAAAAACGCAGCGGCGCGCCGGTGTCGAGGTGCTCGAGTGCGTGACCCGACGCCTGAAGTTCGGCGAGACGTTCGAGGACGTTGTCGCCCTCGACGTACGCAACCCGCAGCGTCACGCCCGCTTCCGAGAAAAGCGCTTTGAGCGCCCGAGCAAGGCCCGCGGGATTGAAGCCGCCCGCGTTCGTCACGACCTTGCAGCCGCGGGAAGCGATCGCGGCCGCGTGCGGCCGAAGCTGCTCGATGAACGAGTCGGCGTAGCCGCTACTCACGTTCGCGCGATAGCGGCCCGCGAACGACGCCAGCGTGATCTCCGCGAGGTAATCACCCATCAAGACGTCGACGGGATCGCCGCCCATCACCTCGTCGAAGGCGCTGTACCGATCGCCGAGGTACCCCGAGAAGTTGGCGATTCGAACCGGCCGTTTGCTCATCCCACCTCAAGCGCACATGCGCTCCGGCCTTGATAGGCTCCGGCGGGGCAGCTCACCTGCGCGTCCCGCACCCGCGTGAATCCCGGCTACCGCGTGTTCGCCCGGGCAAAGTGTTGGCGTTATTTCCGGTCGATGGCGAGCGGCTCCGGATTGAACACGGTGTTCGGGCCGCTTCTCGAATACGGAAAGAACGGGACCGACCCGACGATGTACGTCTCATCTTCATCGCCGACGACCACGTTGACCGACCAGAGCCGGCGCCCCGCGCCGTCGACGAAGACGACGCCATCGCAATATGTCGGGCCGGCCTCTCGGAAGGCGACGAGTGCCTCCCGCTCGACCAGGCTGCGAATCGCCGCGGCGTCCAGTTGCTCCAGATCGATGACGCTAAAAAAGAACGTCAACACGCTGACTTGATCCTGCGCCCACATCTCGCCGCGAAACGCGCGGCCGTCCGTCAGCACGCCCTCGCACCACCCGACGTCGATGACCCCGTCGGCGTCCTTTTCGAATCGAACGGGTATCCCGGCGCGGCTCGGTATCGGGAACTTCGTCTTGAGCGCGATGGCCATCCGTCATCTGATTCGACGGGCGCCGGCCGAATCACGCTCGCGCGCACGAGTGACAAACGTCATGGGGAACGCCTGACGGTTTAGCGTGGTCCCGGGCTTTTGGTTCCGTCATCCTAGCGGTGGAGGTACACCGCATGAACGACCCGCTGCCCGCAAGGCTCGCCGGAATCTCGAAATCCTACGGCTCGACGGCCGCCCTCGACGCACTCGACCTCGACGTCCGGCCCGGCGAAACGCTGGCGCTGCTCGGCCCCAACGGCGCCGGCAAGACGACGGCGTTGCGCGTCCTGCTGGGCCTCATCAAGCCCGACGCCGGCACCGCGACGCTCTTCGGCGCCGATCCGCGCCGCTACCAGTCGCGCCGGCGCGCCGGGGCGATGCTGCAAACAGGCGGCGTGCCGCCGACCGCGACGGTCCGCGAACTGATCGAACTCTTCTCCACCTATTACCCGCAGCCGCTGGCGGTCGCGGAGTCGCTCGAGCGCGCGGGCGTCGCGGCCATCGCCAATCGCCGCTTCGGCGATCTCTCGGGTGGCCAGCAACAGCGCACGCTCTTCGCGCTTGCGATTTGCGGAAACCCGCACCTGCTCGTGCTCGACGAGCCGACCAACAACCTCGATATCGAAGCCCGGCGCCTGTTATGGCAGGCTATCAAGACTTTCGTCGCGGGCGGCCGCAGCGTTCTGATCGCCACGCACGATCTGACCGAAGCGGAGCGCCTGGGCGACCGCGTCGCGGTGCTGCGCGCCGGCCGCATCGTCGACGACGGATCCGTCTCCGAACTGATCGCACGGAGCGCAGCGCCGACCTTCGAAGGCGCCGTGCTCGCACTGGCCGGCCTCGCGCCGGAGCTCGAGGAAGTCGCATGATCGCCCACATCTACGCCGCCGAAGCGCGCGCCGAACTGACCAAGCTCATCCGTCTACCCGCCTACGCGATTCCGACCCTCGTCTTCCCCGTCGCTTTCTACATCTTCTTCGGACTGGTTATGCCGCAGCCCAACGGCCCCGAAGCAGCACGTTATCTACTCGGTTCGTTCGGCGCCTTCGGGACGATCGGCGCGGCGCTCTTCGGCTTCGGCGTCGGCATCGCGATGGAACGCGGCCAAGGCTGGCTCGCGGTCAAACGCGCGAGCCCAATGCCGCCGTCCGCATACGTCGTCGCCAAGGTCTGCGGCAGCCTGGTCGCCGCCGGCATCACCGCGACGCTGCTCTTCGCCGTCGCGGCGTTCGCCGGCCACGTCACCTTGCAGGCCGCCCAGTGGGCATCGCTCGCGGCAATTCTGATCTTCGGGGCGCTGCCTTTCTGCGCGATCGGGCTCGCGATCGGGATGCTCGTGCGCCCCAATAGCGCGGCCGCCGTCGTCAACCTCGTCTACCTGCCGCTCTCGTTTTGCGCCGGGCTGTGGGTGCCGATCTCGCAACTGCCGCATGGCCTGCGTTCGTTCGCGCCGTTCTTGCCGACGTACCATCTCGGTCAGATGGCGCTCGGGGCCGTGGGCTTCGGCGGCGGAAGCTTCCTCGGCCACGTTGCGGCGCTGGCCGGCTGGACGTTCGCGGGTCTCGCGGTTGCAGTCTGGACGCTCTCGCGCGACGAAGGGCGCCTCTATGGCTAACGAGTCCGGCTCCACGCGCAACGGCCGGCCGCATCTGCTCGCAGCCGTGTGGCTCGTGTACCTCGTCGCGATCCCGATAAACCTGTTCCAAGACCACGCGACGCCGTCCCGCTGGGCTTTCGAGCTCGGCGGGATGGCCGTGTTCCTGGTGCTCTGGCTCTCCGTCTTCCGCCTCAAAGAGTGGCGGGCGCTCGGGCCGATCGGGGGCATGTTCGCGCTCGGTGCGATCTTCATGCCCTCCGATCCGGCCGCGCTGGTGTACGTCGTCTTCGGCGCGACGTTTTTCGGCTGGAGCTTCCGGTCGATGGCGACGGCTTATCGGTTATTGATTTTCTACGTCGCGGCGATCGGACTCGTCGGGTGGCTGACCCACCTGCCAGCCGAGACATGGATACAAGCACTGGTCGCGTCCGCCTTCGTCGGATTCGTGCAGGTGCATTTCGGGCGCGAACATCGCGAGGCCGTGCGGCTGCGCCTCGCCTACGACGAAGTCGAGCGATTGACGAAGGTGGCCGAGCGCGAGCGCATCGCGCGCGACCTGCACGACGTCTTGGGCCACACCCTCTCGCTAATCGTGCTCAAGAGCGAACTGGCATCAAAACTCGCCGAGATCGACCCGGCGCGCGCGGCCGCGGAGATCCGCGACGTCGAACGGATCGCGCGCGACTCGCTGGCCGACGTGCGCGGCGCGGTGGCGGGTTATCGCGGCGCGGGCATTGCCGCCGAAATCGATCATGCCCGTGAAGTCTTCGCGACGGCCGGGATCGCGCTCGAATGCGACGCCGCCGAGCTGCGCTTGCCCATCCAGTATGAGGGCGTGCTGGCCCTGGCGATTCGCGAAGCGGTGACCAACGTCGTGCGGCATGCCGGCGCGCGCACCGTCCGGCTCGTCTTGCGCGCGGAGAACGGACGCTGCCGCTTCGAGATCGTCGACGACGGCAAAGGCGGCGGACCCGACGGCGCGGGCTTGACGGGAATGCGCGAACGTGTCGAGTCGCTCGGCGGCGTTTTGGAACGCAGCCGCGAGGGCGGCACGCGTCTGGTCGTCTCGCTACCGCTTGGAGCGGCTTCCTGATTCGAATCCTGATCGCCGAAGATCAGCAGCTCGTGGCGGGCGCGCTCGCCGCATTGCTCGCCCTCGAACCCGATCTGGAGGTTGTCGGCGTTGCGTACGACGGAGCGACGGCGCTACGTGACGCGGAACGGCTCAAACCCGACGTGCTCGTCGCCGACATCGAGATGCCCCACCTGACCGGACTCGACGTCGCGGCCGCGCTCAAACGCGAGCGCAGCAAGACGCGCACGATCATCGTGACGACCTTCGCGCGCTCCGGATATCTGCGGCGCGCGATCGACGCCGGCGTCGGCGGTTACCTCCTCAAGGACCGGCCGGCCGCGGAACTGGCGACGGCGATCCGGCGCGTGCATGCCGGCGAACGCGTCGTCGAACCGTCCCTCGCGCTCGACGCCTGGAGCGAACCCGACCCGCTCAACGACCGCGAACGCGCCGTGCTGCGACTGGCCGCCGAAGGCGCGACGGGCGCCGCAATCGCGAAGGAACTCGGGCTCTCCGAGGGCACGATCCGCAACTACCTGAGCGAGGCGATCGGCAAGACCGGCGGCGCCAACCGCGTCGAAGCCGCGCGCATCGCCCGGGAGCGCGGTTGGCTATAGCGCCCTTCGCATGGCAAACTTGCCTTAAGCGATCAACACGAATTTGCCGCCGTCCGTGGACAGGATGACGAGCAGCATCGAGATCAGCGTCAGCTCGTACGACCAGCCGAGCCCGCTTTTCCCCCAGAATCCGGTTTTCCAGACGAAGATCTTCTTCTGCACCGCCCCGAGCATGATCAGGACCAACCCGATGGCGGCGAGCTGCTGGAGCACGCCCAAAATTACGGCTGCCCCACCCGCGACTTCGGCGACGCCGAGAAATATGGTAAAGCCATTGGGCATCTCGATGCTCTTGCTGCGCGCTTCCGGGTCCTTGAGATCTTCGTACCCGCTGTCGGCGAATATGGCGCCGGCCATCACGCGGAGAAACAGCAAGGCCCAATCCGTGAATTGATCGAGATGAAACATAATTCCGAGTCTCCCGACGTTTAAGCAGGGCGTAAATTTCCGCTGCCACGCGTGAGCGGCCTACATATTCTTCCCATTTGGGGTAAGTGCACGCTATGAAATTCGCCCTCCGTGCCCTCGGTATCGTCCTCGCCTTGGCCCTCGCCGCGCGTGCGCTATTCGCGCGCCGCCGCCGTTTCGACATTACGGGCGCGAACGTTCTCGTAACCGGGGGCGGACGCGGGTTGGGCCTGCAGGTCGCGCGCGAGGCAGCGCGGCGCGGGGCGCGGCTCGCCCTCTGTTCGCGCTCGGAAACGGAATTGGCCGCGGCGCGGGCGGAACTGGAAGGGGGCGGCACGGTCGTCGAAACGCGGGTCTGCGACGTGCGCGACGGCGCGTCGACCCGGCACGCGGTCGACTATTTCGTGGGCCGGCTCGGGCCGATCGACGTCGCGATCAATATCGCGGGAGTCATCGAAGTCGGGCCCGTCGATGCGCTGGGGTTCGCTGATTACGAAGACGCGATCCAGACCAACCTCCTGGGGCCGATCCGGGTCGTCGAAGCCGTTCGCGATTCGATGTGCGAGCGCGGTCGCGGATCCATCGTCAACGTGACGTCGCTCGGCGGCAAGATCGCGATCCCGCACCTCTTGCCGTACTCGGCCAGCAAATTCGGGCTCGTGGGCTACTCCGAGGGCCTGCGCACGGAGTTGGCGCGTTACGGCGTGTTCGTCACCACGATCGTGCCGGGTCTGATGCGCACCGGGAGCGCTCCGCAAGCAACGTTCGCTGGGCAACCGAAGAAAGAATACGCGATGTTCGCTCCCAGCGATGCCCTGCCGTTCACGTCGGTTTCGGTGGAGCGCGCCGCGCGTGAGATCCTCGATGCATGCGAGGCGGGCGAAACGGAACGCGTGATCTCGTGGCAAGCAAAGGCGGCGATCGGCGCGTACGCGCTCTTTCCACGCCTGGTTATCGGGTTTCTCGCGGCGTCGGCGCGGCTGCTGCCTGATTCCGGAGGTTCGACCGAACATCGCTTCGGCCACGAATCGGAGTCGGCGCTCACGAAATCTCCGGTCGACGCGCTCGCGCACCGCGCGACGGCTTCGCAGAACGAAATGATCGATCCCCGCATCTCGAGCGAGGTCTAGCCGGCGGCGTCGGTTTGAACCGTGTCGGCGATCCCCGCCTGCAGCGCGAGCGCCTCCGCTTCGCTTTTTCGCTCCAAGCCGATCAATCGATTGTCGGCGGCCTCGATCGAGAAGATGATAGCGTCGAGTTTCGCGTTCATGGCGGTCGTATCGCGACTCTGCGCGTTATTCAGCACGAACACCATGAGGAACGTGACGATCGTCGTGCCCGTGTTGATGACCAGTTGCCAACCATCCGAGAAGTGGAAGATCGGACCGCTCGCGGCCCACGCGAGGACGATGACGAACGCCAGGCCCGTCGCCTGCGGGCTGGCGGAAAACTGATTAACGGACCTGGCGAACGATCCGAACATTTCGCGCAAGGCGTCCCTCCCGCTGACTTTTGCTCGCTCTTACCCCATTCCCGAGAGAGCAACCTCTGTCGCCCGCTAAGGCTGTGGGCACGCCGCACCGCTGGCGCCGGCCCGACGACCTTCCCGCCCGATAAGAACGCCAAGACGCGTGCCTCGAAATTGCTCAGCCTGCCTCTTCGCCGCGCCGCCGGCAGCTTGACTTCACCGAGCTCCGCGACTGCATCCAAGATGGACGGGTGAACGTAACAGGCGCTCGTGACGACGTTGCCGTCCTCACGTTGGCATTCCACAGGTCCGCAAAGACCGCTCCGGAGCTACGCGAACAGGTTGCGTGAGCGCGGCGCGCGTCGCCGTGAACGAATTTAGCCAGACGCGCACCCGCGCCCTCGACTAGCTTCGTTTACCGCGCGCGCTCCTGGGCCGCGCAGCCCGCGCCCGCGCGGGTTTGGCTGGAGCCCTCTTGGCCGGATCCACCTTGGCCCGCGACGTTGCTTGCGTCGACTTCGGTTGAAGTTTCCGCTTCGCCGCGGCAATCTGCTCGCCGAGCCGTTGGAGCTCGTCGTGGCCCAGTAACCTGCGCGCCTCGGGAAACATCACCGATTCTTCCTCTTCGACGTGGTGCCGGATCATCTCACCCAGAACTTGCAACTTCGCCTTGTAGGTCTCGTCGCGCGCGTCGAGCCGCTCCAACTTGGCAATCAGGTCTTTCGCCCCCGCGTGCTCCTCATAGGCTTCGAGCACTTCATCCCGCTCGTCGCTGTTGCGTTTGGTCTTCGCCTTGAAGGCCGGGTAGAAGATCTTCTCCTCGACCGTGGTGTGCACCGTCAGTTCGGCGTCGATCTCCTTGAACAGCTTGAGCCGCGCCGCATGCGCGGTATCGCTCAGGGCATCGGCCTGCGCGAAGAGCGCCTTTACCTTGTCGTGGTCTTGCTTGAGCAAAGCGATCGCATCGCCGGCGGTCGTTTTGCTCCGCTCGCTGCCGCTGGGATTTTCGATGTCCGGGGGAACCATCGCGTCGATCACTCCGGAAACCATCTTTCCGGCGACGTCTCGCACGTTGTCGACGACGTTGCCGAGACCGCTTTGTTTAGCCAAGCTAACCTTCTTTCATAGGGAGGCGATTGTTGTCGAACTACCCCCGCCCGCGCGCGGCTAAACTCAACCATCTCGCGTTTCACGTAACCGGCAAGGCGGTAAGAGATCGCGTATGGCCACTGTCAGCGAATTTCTGATCGAACGTCTCCACGCGTGGGGCGTGCGGCGCATCTTCGGCTATCCCGGCGACGGCATCAACGGACTGATCACGGCGCTCGACATGCACCAGCGCGCGCACGCGAAGCGCGGCGACGCGATCGAATTCGTGCAGGTCCGGCACGAAGAGAACGCGGCTTTCATGGCGACGGCGCACGCGAAATTCACGGGCGAGCTGGGCGTGTGTTTGGCCACGAGCGGACCCGGTGCGATCCACCTGCTCAACGGGCTCTACGACGCGAAAAACGACCACGTTCCGGTCCTCGCGCTGACCGGCCAGGCCGCCAAAACCGCGATCGGCAGCGAGTACCAGCAAGAAATCGATCTTCAGAGCCTTTTTAAAGACGTCGCGAGCGAATATCTCGTGACGCTGATGGATCCGGCGGGCGTGCGGCACGCGATCGACCGGGCGGTGCGCGGCGCGCTCGGTGCGCGCACGGTGACGGCGTTGATCTTGCCCAAGGATTTGCAGGAAGAAAAGGCGGTCGACCAGCTCCCGCACCAGATGAACTATGCGAATTCAGGGATCGGATTTTCGCCTGGCCGCATCGTTCCGCGGCAGCACGACGTGCAGCGCGCCGCGGAACTGCTCAACGCGGGCAAGCGCGTCGCCATGCTCGTCGGCGCGGGCGCGCTGGATGCCGCGGACTTGGTGGAGGCGGTTGCCGACCGGCTCCAGGCGGGCTGCGCGAAGGCGCTGCTCGGCAAGGCCGTGTTGCCGGACGACCTGCCATGGGTAACGGGAACGATCGGGTTGCTCGGCACGCTCGCATCGAGCGACATGATGCGACACTGCGACACGCTCTTGATGATCGGGACCAACTTCCCGTACGCGCAGTTCCTCCCCGAGGGCACGAACGCGCGCGGCGTGCAGATCGACACCAACCCACTACGGCTCGGGATGCGGTTTCCGAACGAATTGAATTTGCAGGGAACGGCGCGCGATACGCTCGAGCTCCTCTTACCGCTGCTCGATCAGAAAACCGACTCGTCGTGGCGCGCGGCGATCGCCGGAACCCGCAAGCGGAGCGCCGCGATCGACGCCTCGCGCCAGCGGATTTCGGGTGCCGCGGGGATCAACCCGCAGGACCTGTTCGTCCAACTCGACCGGCGCCTGCCCGAGCGGTGCATCATCACGGCCGACGCCGGTACCTCGACGAACTGGTCGGCACGGCACCTCCAGATGCGGCGCGGAATGCAATGGTCGCTTTCGGGCGGACTCGCGACCATGGGTTCGGCCGTACCGTATGCGATCGCCGCGAAATTCGCGTTTCCCGATCGTCTCCCGATCGCCGTGACCGGCGACGGCGCCATGCAGATGAACGGCATGAACGAGCTGATCACGGTCAAGCGTTATGCGGCGGGCTGGGCCGATCCGCGCATCATCTTCATCGTCGCGAACAACCGCGACCTCAATCAAGTGACGTGGGAACTGCGCGAAGAAAGCGGGGCGCCGGATTTTCCCGCCGCCCAGCATCTGCCCGACGTATCGATGGCCGCCTTCGCGGGTCTGCTCGGCTTCGAGGGAATCCGGGTCGATCGGCTCGAGGATCTGGCGGCGGCACTGGACGCGGCCTTCGCGGCGCGCGGACCGGTCGTTCTGGAAGTCTTCACCGATCCCAACATCGCGATGTTTCCGCCGCACGTTACGAGCGACCAGATCGTCTCGTTTGGAAGAGCGATGGTCAAAGGCGACCCCGAGGGCGCCACGGTCTTCGCGCAGTCGGTCAAGGAAGTGTTCGCCGGCATCTTCTCGCGTAAGAGCGAGAGCGAGACGCGCTGAACGTCGGCGCGGAACGCATCGCGCCGGGGGAGCGAGCGTTCCGCGCACCTGACCCGGTCCGCGACCGACCGACTTGACCCATTCCGGCCGGGCGGTGTAGAGTGACGGTGATGTCACTTTCAATTCTCGAAGGCTGACGGCGATGCGCGCGCGCGAGCCCAGACTCGCGGCCCAACCGGCCGCACCGGCCCGCTTGACTCCGAAGGGCCGCGCGATGCGCGAGCTGCTGCTGACCGCGGCGGCGAAGATGTTCGCCGAACTCGGATACGAGCAAACGCGCGTTTCCGATCTGGTCCAGCACGCGCAAACGTCGCACGGGAATTTCTATCGCCATTTCAAGGACAAGGACGAGATTTTGCTCGCGATTCTCGAACCGCTGATCGAAGAGGTCCGCACGAGCTCGCGCGCCGGCGCGACGGACCTCGCTCGCCTGCCCACCGAAGCGGAGTTCGCCGACCGCAACATCGCGTTTTTTCGCGTGTACGCCAAACACCGCCGGCTCTTGCGCGTGATGCGCGAAGCGGCCTCGCGCGGCGGCTCGGCATCGTCGTTTCTCAAGCTATGGCTGGCCCAACGCGACCAGTTTATTTTGCGCACGGAGCGGTGGCTGTCCGGCCTGCAATCGCGCGGGTTGATCGCGCGCACGCTGGCGCCCCGAGCGCTGGCCGAAGCGCTCGGTTCGATGACGGAACAGCTCGCATACGTGAAGATCGGCTTGGCCGCGCGCTCGCTGCCGGCCAAGGAGATCGACGAGCTTGGGCGCACCTGCGGCCGGATCTGGTTTCTCTCGATCGCCGGATCGGGCGTTTCCAACCCGTGAGCGTCGAACCGGCTGCGATCGACTTACTCGACGTACGACTCTTCGCCGACCGCCGCGAGCATGAGGCGTTCCGCATCTTACGGCGCGTCGACCCCGTGCATTTCAATCCCGAACCCGAAGGTCCGGGCTTCTACGCCGTGACCCGCCACCGCGACGTCCTCGAAGTCGTTCGGGATCCGGTTCGCTTTTCCAGCGCTCGCGGCACGCAAATCGCCGACGTGCGCGCGGAAGGCGCCGGCTTTCCGAGCGTGCACAATTCCGATCCGCCGCTTCACGGCAAACTCCGCGACATCGGGCAACCCGGATTTCGAAAGAAACGTCTGGACGACATCGAGCCGTACGTCCGGCGCACGGTGCGAGCCTTGCTCGATGCGACGCCGGCCGGCGAGCCATTCGACCTCGTCGAGCAGGTGTCGGTCAAGCTGCCGATGACCGTCATCTCGGATCTCATGGGCTTTCCGCTCGATTTGCGCGACGAGATCGTGATGCACGCCAATACGATGAGCGACACCCGCGCGAGCGTCGCCGAAAAGGCGGACGCCAGAAACTGGCTTTTCACCGCCTTTCACGAGCTCTCGGCAAAGCGGCGCGCCGTCCCGGAAGACGACCTCGCAAGCGAACTCGCCCGCGGCCGGCTCGACGGCGAGTTGCTGACCGACGCGCAGCTCGACCCGTATTTCATGGTCCTCACGGTGGCGGGCAACGAAACGACGCGCAATTTGATTTCCGGCGGCTACGAAGAGCTCTGCGCCGACCCCGAGCGCTTCGATCGGCTGCGCGGCGATCCGGCGATGGTCGCGACCGCGGTCGAAGAGATGGTGCGCTGGGTCTCGCCGATCATTCAGATGCGCCGCACCGCGACCGAAGATTGCGAGCTTTCCGGGACGCAGCTGCGCGCCGGCGCCAAAGTCGTGGCATACTTCGCGTCCGCCAACCGCGACGAGGACGAGTTCCCCGACGCGGACGTCTTCGATATCGGCCGCCGGCCGAATTTTCACCTCGGCTTCGGCCAAGGTCCGCACTTTTGCATCGGC
>Ga0116229_10004118_pt1 | contig 23850 bp, 7 predicted proteins | sample S1TSphgellanicum_3_FD_87313 | JGI IMG/M metagenome (GOLD analysis project Ga0116229, IMG submission 87313) | Host-associated microbial communities from peat moss isolated from Minnesota, USA - S1T2_Fc - Sphagnum magellanicum MG | ecosystem: Host-associated > Plants > Peat moss > Unclassified...
AGGGGGGTGGATAAACATGAATTTCATTAGAACCTGGTTTTTTTTTTGACTTAGTTTTTTTTTATTTATTTAAGTAGTTTTTTTTTTTCTCTTTTGTTTTTTTTTTTTTTTTTTTTTTCCTTTCTTTCTTTTAAAATTTTATGATCCTCTGTCTGTCTTTGCGGCCCACTGATCCTACCAAATTATTAGGCAATGACTTTCTCATTTGTTGTACTGCCTTTGACTTTGTATTCGCACAGTTTCCCACACAAAGCAGTACATAAGCAAAGTGTCCTGTTTTATGCAGTACAAAACGATGTACTGTTACAACCTTTTTCTCATTTTGTACTGCCTTTGACTTTGTATTTGCACTGTTTCCCACACATGACAGTACATAAGCAAAGTGTCCTGATTTATGCAGTACAACACCAAGTACTGTTACAACCTTTTCTCATTTTGTACTGCCTTTGATTTTGTATTTGCACAGTTTCCCACACATGACAGTACATAAGCAAAGAGTCCTTATTTATGCAGTACAAAACAATGTACTGTTACAGCCTGCTTTTTCTTTTTCCTTGTCTGCCCTTGTTGTGAAACATCTTTTTTTTTCCTCAAACAAAAAAGATGGGATGATGCCCAGACACATTCTGGTGCTGCCCTTCATTAACAGGACCCATAGTCTATATAATGGGTAGCACCCAAAAATAAAATAAAAATGCGTGCATTTTGGGCAGGTTCTGTTAAATGGGCAGCACCAAAATGTGTCTAGGCAGCCCATTTAACAGGGACCCAAAGTCTATAATGGGCAGCATCAAAATGTGTCCATTTTGGGTCCTTTTACATGGGCAGCATCAAAATTTGTCTATTTTGAGTCCTGTCAAATGGGCAGCATCAAAATGTGTCCATTTTGGGTCCTTTTACATGGGCAGCATCAAAATGTGTCCATTTTGGATCCTGTTAAATGGGCAGCACCAAAAAATATGTGTAAGCAGCCCATTTAACAGGACCTGAATTCTATTATGGGCAGCATCAAAATGTGTCCATTATTGGTCCTTGTTAATGGGCAGCACCAAAATGTGTCTGGGCATCTCCAGACACATCTTGGATGGGCAAATGGGCAGTCAGGGAAAAAAATAATTTAGGTATAACAAATCTAATGGAGAATACAAAAAATAAAGATTACAACAAAGTATAAAGTCATATTAACTAATTAGCTCCTATTCAAATAATCTTGTTATTTGTTTAAAATGAACTCTAATGTTGAAGCATGTAAATTAGAACCATAATAGTAAATTCTAAAGAGATAAATGACAATAAATTCTTGATGATGCATTTAATATTAGTGCATTCATAAAGAATCCAACAATGATTAGGTTCATGTGGTATAATGGACAACATGACCCCAATCACATTATGCAAATACAAATGAGGTTATTTCAATATCTAATATTTAAAAAACTCATAAATGTTTGGTTATAATAAAACTATATTAAAAATTACCTTTATCTTTGCACCCCTTTTCATCCCCTGACCTCTCTTGAAGCTTCAAATGTTGTTATCCACAAACATTAAAAAAAAATAAAATAAAAATTGGTTGTGATAGATTTCATTTATTGCACATGATTTTTCAAAAAAAATAAATAAATTATAAGAATAGTAGTGAAGTTGCACAAACTTAAAGTGAAACTAATTTTTACCATCAATAATGGGGTAAAAGTAGTTTCACACCATGTTCAAATGAATGTCTAATGAATTTTTTAATTACATCCTTCATTATACCCAAACTACATGTGTCATGTTTTTTTTTTTATAATTAAAAATAAATATTTAATTATTTGACCTACCAACAAGGCATAAAACTTGTAACCACTAACTTGAAATGAACAATAAATGTCCATTAGCAACTACATATTATATTAAATAGACTTGAAGTGAATTAATGAATGTTTATGTACATGGTTTAACAACGTAATAAATGTTGGAATTGATGGCAATGGAAGGATTGCATACAAATATTGTTGCTTTGGATTTCATAATCCATTTGAAGTGTACTTTAAGTTTTTTGCAACATTGAAATGCATAGTTAAATCCTTGCAATCATATCCATTTTTTTTGTACTCCATTCATGTGAAAAGAAATTTTCATTATTGTAAGATTTGATGGTAAAATTTTGGCCTAAACATGCAACTAGCTAACACACCCTAGGTACTAACTCTCTATTTGAATGGTCATGGGTTGTTAATCTTGAATGTAAAGGGGGCCATAATGGAGATAGGTTAGGCCTAGAATTCCAATTTACAATCTTTTAAATTATATTGCCAATCAACGGCCATTTTGGTGTTAAAGGACATTAAGAGCTTTTTCTTGGTATTGCCAAAGTTTATAAAATATATTGTTCACCAAACACATCCTAGCTCAAAAAACCTTGTATATATGTACATCAATTTTCAATTTTACACTAGAATGCAAACATAACGTGCACTTTATGACTTTCAAAAGAAAGAAAGGAATGGGAGACTAGAAATGTTCTTTGAGAAGGTCCCAACACTTTTGACTCCATATCATTCTTTTGGTCATAATTTAAGTTCCTATCTCCAAAGGGAGAATGCAAACTCAATTTCAATATTTGTGCTTCAAAGACTTGTGAATGAATGGTTGAAAGAAAGTTCAATTTGAACAATGTTTGTCATTTGCATACTTGTTTCAATGATTTTAAAACACCCACAAAACTTCAACTCCCAAAGTGAAGTTTCAAACTCATTTCCTTGCACTCTCACATTTTTATGTCCCATTTGTGAAAATGTGTTTGAGTCCATCAACATTATTTTGCCCTTCTCGTGTCTTAAATTTGTTTGTGAGCATGTGACTAAAGCACCAACAACCAACATGTGATAACACTTGGAAACTTAATTGTACTCTTTAAGCTATTTATTTTTTATCAAATTCATTTTGTAGTCACCTTATCTAACCATGTAACAAAATTCACCACTTTATGTGAAACTAATGAAATTGAAAAAAAAATAAAGGTTGTGTTTAAAGTTTTATTACTTTTCATGATTTTTATTTCGACTTGCCATAAAGGGTAGAATGATATGGCATGAATTGCATGTTGCTATTCCATCTTCACATACCTACATGGAGGGATTTTCAAGTGTGGATGACAATTCAACAACCATAGTAAACATGCGATTAATACTAGGCAATATTACATCCATGCGATCGATAACCTCCATGGCTCGTAGGATTGGAGGCCATTACTCCCCACTCCCATCATTAACTCCCTACAATAAGTTTATGCAAATACATATAATAATTCGGCTAAAAACTCTCAATAAACAATTACAAAAAAGTTTGCATGTGTAGAGTCAATTCCATAATTTGAAAGCACAAAATAGTTACAATAAGTTGGTAGGTAGTCAAGAGACATGACTTTGTAAGAAAAGAAAAAAGGAACTCAACAGGTAGATTTTTTGGTGGCCTAATCATCCCCAACAAGCACCAAAAAAAGGGGCAAACATTGAAAAGACAAAAACATATTTGATGCAAAACAACATGTAGACATATTGAACAATCAAGCATCAATTGTTCAAGCAACCAAAAAAGCTCCCCTACAATGATTGAAACTTTCTCTTTGGAGAAACCCACAACATGTTGAAGGACTTTTATGAGTAAAAAGAGTTATCCATGCACAACAAAATGGACAACCATAATGGCTTTGATCCAATTCAAAATATGAAAAGAATGAGCATGCTACATTTTAAGAGCTTATGTAAAGTCTCACATATACCACTCGCATCCTCTCTCTGTGGGAATTATGGTTTCATTACTGAACTGATTTATCTAGATATCTGATTTCCTCCCCAACATAGTGAAATTGCATAATAACCTAACCTTACTATCAATCCTTCAGCAGCAAGTGTATCATAGTTGTTAAAACAAGAGACCCATCAAATTGGGTGCCAACAACACGGCAGTGATCACAGTAGTACATTAACCATGTCCTGCAGAGAGAAGCTTCACAAAAGCAGTAGCACTTTGCACTTTGCATAGCAGCACAATGGCAGTGACTGGCTCTAACTACTTCCCCACTGAATTTGTCAGCTCATATCAGTGTCTGCATAAGTGTACAATAATGTGTTCAGACTTTAGGGCAAGCAGTTATATGGAAAAACCACATCTTGAGTTTCTATTGCATTTCCAGAAGCAACAGGAAAACTCAGTCATGATGTCAACTAACACTCAAAGAGGTACATAGCCAATGAAACAAAGTTGATAGTATCCTCATTTCTTGCTGCTACAAGCTTGAGAGGCTATGCTTCATTTCATTCTAGTTCACCCCTCTACAAGAAGCATCTACAGGAAGCCGTAGAGAGGCCTTCCTGGAGGGTACTGGTTGGGGGGCAATGTGCACCTAAGATATAATCTTTGGTAGTGTACCATAAGGAAACAAAGCCTACCATAGATTCAGGGTAGACAAATAACTAGATTGTAGCAATGCATTTCAAGCATATTTTTGTCAGTGTCCCCCATGAAGTTCCATTTGCATGCAAAAATCTGGCCTGATGCTGTTAAACAGTTAAGTCAACAACAGAACTGGACTGCATGAAAACCCATCATTGTAAACAATATTGTCTTTTATCAACATCCCCCAAGAAAAACTGGGATGGAAACCTCAAAATATGGTCTCTGTCGGCATCCACTGTACACAAGAGGCTCCTTTCTGGGAATGAGAACTGTGCACTACGTATGTAAGCATACCCAATGAAGATAATATACATGAACAAACACAACAAATCAAAGGGCCACAAACAGTTTAAGAAGACAGGCACAAACAAACTGCACTTTGAAATTGTGCAAACCTTGATCAGGCCATAATCAAGGCCACAAGGCATCAGAGAGAAGAAATGTTCGGATTCGCTGCAACAGTTCAGCCTTCACATTATCTGGCACCATAGCTGCACCAGTTCATTACAAAGCAAACAATCATCCAACAGGTCAATCATTCTGGTCTCCCCTCAGAATAATAGGGATGGTTTTGACATTCTGCTTCATGAAAGAAAGAAAAAGCATTGCCATTGACCACTCAACAAAGTAACCTAAAACTGAATAAGACATAAGAGGTGGGTTTTCCTCATAATGAGAGCATACCTCTGCCTTTTGGTGTTATGGTACGGACAAGGTCATCAACAGTGATGTTGGCCCGTCCTTTCTTCCTCGTGAAAGCCCTGTGTCACCCAGTCCCTCCCCGTTTACCTTCTGCAAACATATTATTGCAACAAAATGCTTACTTTCAAGCTGCCTTTGTCTTCTGATTCCGTCCCTATTTCAATGCATTTTCACTTCTAATTGTATTATTGCAGCCTCCAGACAATATTGTTAGTTGCTGTCTTTTCCCTCTCCTCTTCCCAAGATCTAACACATAACAGGAAAATCTTGCTTTAAAGCTTTTTTGTCTGTACTAGAATATCACCTCCTGTATATTGCAGATTTTGACTTCCATACATAAGTTACAGGTTTTACTACTCCCAAAACATACAAAAGAGAGGAAGAAAAACACATAAGATTCTTCTCTTGTTTGTGTTAATTTCTTCCCATCCACAAGGGTGTCTCACCTCAAAAATACTCTCTTGACAATGCTTCACTTTTCTATACACAACAATAAAAAGCACAAGAGCAGAAACGGCGAAAGAAGATAACAGAATTTTAGAACAAGATGGGATGTGAAAACACGTCCCTGTCCATTTTACCTGCATTGGGCCTTGAGCTCGTCTCTCCAACCACATTCAATAAGACGCTCACGCAACAACTCTTTCAATCTCTCCTTCTCCCCACTTTCTATCAACTGAAGCCCATAAGTACATAACCCATCCCGAAAATTAAGAGCACTGAAACTAAACTTTCCTGTCTCCTAAAAAAAAGATGCAGCAGGTAGGATGCGTGCATGTATTCATTCTCTCTGGAACACCAAAGCATGTGAACATGGCATAAGCAACAAAAGACAGACACAGCCTCAATGAAGAGAAAGAGTTTTCCATGTGACCAACAAAAGTTGCAAAAAACTCTGAGAAAACAGTCCAAGAAAGTTGCAACAAACACTTGACTCAGTCTTTTGTAAACCCTTAGGAGGTCTACTGATGTATCCAGAGCTGCAATTGATTACCACAGTATAGACAGGATCAAACTGTTGTGGATCATTGTTACATGCTACTATGATGTCTAAAGGAGATCCAAAGGCTAAATGAAAGTTGATTCGCTCTTTTGCCCTAGTCACCAACTGGAAAATAGCTTACACCATCATGGATTTGTGACAATCTCATGCTGTCACAGAGGGCGAAAATCTTCAATATCACCTCTGTGATGAAGACATGATTGTGTGGATCTAAGATGATGATGGCAAGTTCCAAATCTTTCTTGTTCAAAACATAACATTATAGTCTGTTGAATGACAATTTTTTTAGCAAATTCCCTTTGGATGTGGGTGTTTGTTGTAGCAATCCTCTTCTTACCTTGACATTTATGATCTCCTGAAGTGTTGGCTCTGACTCCTTGTCATTATTCACATCAGGTGTTGGAGGCCGATTCACTGATGCCCTCCTGCACAAGATTCCAATCCAACAACAACCCCTTCATCCTCTGCCCTCCCCCTCTCTCTCGGTCGTCAACCCAGCTCCTTCCGAGGGTCCCTTCTCTTCCGTGCTTAACAGTTCTCACCCCCCACATGGTACATACTTGTTCTCATGCCTGGGTCTGTGTCTCAACCACCCGTCGCTGCAACTGGGTGGGAGACAAATCTCTCTCACTCTCTGTGTCTCTGTGTCTCTATGTCTCTATCTCTGTGTGTGTGTCTCCAACACTCTCAATCTCTAGGTCTATATAAATCCTGGACTGTGGACACAAATGGGTATGTCTCTTCTTGCACATTCGTCCGGCACCAACAAACAAAAACTCTTAATAAACACAGATGCGGAAGATATATCACACGCTCGACTGTCTCCTCTTCTTCTCACAAAAAAACCCTAAAAAATTTTTTAAAAAAAGGACCAACGCGCACAAGCGCACTCACACACACAATCTTCTACCCATTCGCCGCCTCCTTATTTTTTGTAATTTTGCGAAAGAAGGAAACATGAAGAAGTAGCAGAAGAAGAAGAGGAAGCGGACATGACAACTTACATGGCGATTGCAAAGGGGGAGAAGGCAAAAAGCCTCCGGGAACGTCGATAGGTGCTTTAAATCGATCAAGCACTGGACACACCCATCAAGATGAGAAGCGAAAACAGCCCAAAAACAGTCGAAAAACTTGTTTTACAGCCACATAAAAAAAAGCGAAAGATAGTCGCGATGTTTCACTCCTCCTCACTTCGCTTGTTCCTCGTCGCCGTCTTCTTCTTCTTCTTCTTCTCTGCTTCTTCTTCTTCTTCTTCTCCTCTTCTTCCAGAGTCCAGATACCTTCTGGCGTCTTGCGTCCCTTACCGCGCGGTGCATCATGCGGCAGCCGCACGGTTCATGTTTGTTTTTCCCACAAATAAGCAACTGTGTGTGTCTGTCAGAAGGTCTAGGGTTCAAATCCCTGTACAAGTCAGAAACTTTTGATTCCACCTCTTCACATAACTAATAGAAAATTTCCACTAGGGATCTTGTCTTTTTGGATGACATTTTCAAAAGATGATTCTAACATGGAATCTTTCAAATTTTAAGAGTTTTTTTTTTTTAAAAATTTTTGGGGTCAATGTCTCTTTGTTGCAAAATGCTTGTGATTCTCCTCCCATTTCTTTGCTTCTTGTCCAAGCTCTCTTTTTTCCCAAGAGCAAATCACTCTAAGACCTCTTTAGTCGCTAATGTTTTCAAAGTATAATTGATATGTAGATTGTTGGAAAAACGTGATCTTCAATTCCATTTCTTTGCTTCTTGTCCAAGCTCTCTTTTTCAAAAGCAAATCACTTTAAGATTTCTTTAATCACTAATGCTTCCAAGTATTATTGATACATAGATTGTTGGAAAAACATGACCTTTAATGTTGGGTTGAAATATTTGGAGGCAACTTGTAGGACATACGAGCAATATGGACATTCCATTTGATGTTTTTTCAAGGTTGATTATTTATATTTACACTCTTTCATCGCCAACGTCTTCACCAACATGATGAGTCTAAGGATTTTTGTCGCAAGATTTGGTTGGAGTTACAAACATGTTTAAACTTAGTATGATTTTTTTCATCTTCTTGTTATTTTTGCAATTCATTGTTTTTTCAATGTTTATTCTCCCCCTTTTCCCCCAATCTTGTGGGATTTCTCAGAGCTTGGTGATTCATAGTGTGAAAAGAAAACGCAAGTTGGAGTTCAACAATCCTTAATCACTTTACACAATGATCAATACAAGTTTGTTGATATTGACATCAATTTGAAAATAGGACTTTTGTGATTTATGTGATCACACTTTTGATGAATTCAAAAATGTTGTTTATTTATGTTGTTTTAATGAATGATGTCATGACTCTAGCCTTAGACATGTGACCAAAGTTAAGGCATGAAAAATGAAGAGAGTCAAAATAATGTCATTGGACTGAAGCACAATTACACAAGTGTGCAAAAATGCAACAAAGTGAATTCTATCAACACTTCCAAATGAATTCCACCTTTGGGAGTTGGAGTCTTGCAAATATTTCAATATTTGAAACAAAAATACAAATAACAAACCTTGTCCAAATTAGGCTTTCTTTAGACTACTGAAAAGGTTTTGAAGCACAAATATAAAACATGAACTCCCATCTTTCATTTAAAGATTTAAAGGTCAAAGTTTATGGCCAATATAATGAGTAGGAATTGAATTAACTTTTTTGACTTTTGACCACTAAAACCCAAGAAATAAGGGGTCAAATGACCTTTGATTGGATCATGCAATATGTCATTGGAAATTTCTTTTACATGTTTATAAAAAATAAAATTGAAAACTCTTCGATTGGAGTTTGTATGTGAGAATAATAAACTTTCAAATTTATGAAACTCATAAGTTGCGAAAAAGGAAGAATTTTCGAGACTTTCATTTTGAAGTCCTTTGGGAAATTTTGTCACTTTGATACAATCTATTTCACCAACCACAAAATATATTATACAAAAAAAATTGATGAATGTTTTCATGTTTAGGTTGTGGTAAGTTTTGTGAAAGTTTATTATGTGTGCTTCATCCATCCATTATTTTGGTTTCAACTTGCATTACTTGCCCTTTTTCTTTGTTGTGTAGGTTGGCTTCACTTTTAATTAAAAATTTGTGAACTTGTTCTCATCCCATCATAAAGTTGACATCCAACCTTTTTAGGAATTAAAAAACACATTTTAGGTTTGCATTCTATTACAAAATTGAAAACTAGTTAGTTTTTTACCTTGATACCACTTGACAAACTTAGGGTGCCTCACTTTCCCACCAATTTTCATATCTTTTGAAAGCAATATATATATATATATATATATTTTATTTTATTTTATTTTTATTTTTTTTCTTGTTCTCCAAAATGATCTTGACATTGTCATGAATATGCATTGATAATATATTGAGAAATTATGTAGTTGAGTTTGAAACAAAACCACATAAAAATGAATTCACTTTCATCCAATAATTACAAGTTGTATCATTAGAATTAACATCAATATCGTAATGAACTTGAGGATAGAAATTCACAAAATTAAACTTTTCATACATGTAGCTTCTTCAAAGAAATTTGAATTGGAGTTGTAAGCATTATAATCACAATTTTCCTTTGGGTTATAATTATCTTGGAGTAGATTTAGTCACATACATCATTGGCAATCTACAAAGGGAAATCCTATTATTACATCTCAAACATCACTAGTTCAAAAATGGGGTGTAATTTACTAGCTTAAATCATTATAAGACTTTTTAAATGAAATAAGTTCACCCCACCATCATCACTTCACCTTGTCTAAAGTTATTTCCCTATGGGTTATGATGTAATCACCATGTTTCATTACAAGTTCACATAATTCGTTATTAACTGAAGTAATTTATTATAGTTAAATAGGTTTTTTTTGTGTTGTTGTTTTAAATACCTTAGGTTATTGTATCCTAAACTTTTATAGGTTATTTTACTTGGAGCTATTTTAAATTTTACTTTATAATATTTTTAATTATTCTTGGTTATTCACCCTAAAGGGTGTAGGCATGGTTAAATAGACAAAAAAAGTAATCTAGTCAAAATGCAGTTTTAAAATGATAAATTTTTTGATATAAAAAAATGAAAATAAATTAAAAACTTGTGTAAGTAGAAATACGAAAAAACATGGCCCTCCATTTAGTTAATGGTAAGTTGAATACAAAATTTGAAAAACTTTGGTATCATAAATAAGATGAGAAGTAAATTTAAACCTGATTAGGTCAATTTGGTATTCAAATCTACTTTTACACTAAAAGTTTTATGTATTATGATTATAACATGTACAATTGTATAATACATAACTATTTTTTAAGGCTTTCATGACTTGAAAGTAAAAAACATTCAATATTTCATCTACTTGTAACCCATTTTGTAAGATAGGACATTACTTGCAAGTAGATTCAATTTTGTAAAATCTACTTAAATCTACATGAAAATGTTCATCTTTCAAAGTTATAATATTAAAGTGAAATTTTATCTTCATATTAATCATTGAATAAAATAATATTCCTACTTTCAATGCATCAAAAAAAAATTGTGTCTACTTGTAATATTTTGTGACAAGTAACATTTTTTGTCTATTTAACCATGCCTACACCCTAAACTATTCCAAACTATATATATATTTCATTATTCTAAGTTATTCCACCTTAGTTTGTTTTCAATTATTTGAAATTGAACCTTTATAAATTACTTTATGTTATTTTAGGCTACTCACTATAAGTTTTTATTGGTTATTTTAATATATCCACATTAGGGTATCATAGATTATTTTTAATTATTCTAAATTATTTTTAAATATTTTACTATATGTTATTTATAGGTTATGTAACCTTAAAACAATATTTTTGATTATTTATTTTAAGTTAATCCAAACCATTATAGTTTATTTTATCATAGGTTAATATAAGTTATAACCCTATGATAACTTAAAATGGAATAGCCTAAAATAACCAACAATAACCTAAGGTACAATACCTTAAAATAACATAAGCTATAATAATTTATAATAACATAAGGTGTAGTGGTTGATAATAACCTAAGGTTAAATAGCCTAAAATAAATGGAAAATAACCTTATTTTAAAATAACCTAAGGTGGAGACAACCTGAAATAAGAACCTAAAATAAAACAATAACCTATAATAACCTATAATAACTAAAAATAGGCTAAGGTGAAATAACAAATGTTTTTAAAAAAAAACATAAACTAAAATTCTTAAAAATAGCTTAAAGTAACATAGCCTAAAATAACATAAGGTGGAATAAAAAGATGATTGAGAATAATATAATATAAAAACCCATAATAACCCAAGGTAAAATACTTTAAATATCTTAAGATGGAATGATTTAAATAACCTAAGGTGAAATAACTTAAATAAAATGGGGTGTGGTAGCTTAAATAGCTTAAGGTGGAATAACTTAAATAATAAATAATAAGCTAGGATAAAACAATCTAGAATAACATAAGGTGGAATAACATAAAATAGTAAATAATTTCCTAAAATAGCCTAAAATAGTTCAAAGTGGATTAATAAAAAATAATCTAAGGTGGAATAACCAAAAATAACAAATAAAAGCTTAAGGTAAAATAGCCAAATAACATAGGGTGAAATAATTTATAATAATTTATAATGGTTTAGTTTAGAATAGTTGAAAATAACCTCAAATAATTTGGGGTGAAATAATTTAAAATAGTCTACAATGGTTTAGTTTATAATAACAAAAAATAATTTAGAATAACCTAGGGTGTAATAATTTTAAATCGCCTAAAGTGGAATTATTTATCATAATTGAAAATAACCTAGAATAGCCCATAATGGAATAACTTGTAATAGCTTGGGGTACAATAACTTATAATAGTCTACAATATAATAAATTAGAATAACCAAATATGGAATAATTAAGAATGACCAATGGTGGAATAACTTAAAATATTTTAATGTAGAATATTGTAAAATGGCTTAAGACTAGCTACAAATCTTAACCTATGGTAGCTTTAAAATAACCTAAGTTAGCCTATAGTAGTTTATGAATAATTGATAATATTCTACATTAACCTAAGCATAGCCTAGGATTAGTGTAAGAATCTAACCTATGGTAGGCTACACATAAGTTAGGAGAAAATGTGCGTAATAATACGTGATGACAAATCATTTCACTTATTTAAAAAATGGTCCAATGGTTAAAGAATTATTCCTTAACCATGGAAATGAAAGGTTTAAAGCTTCATGTGATTTGCACCCTAAATTGATGGGATAAATTAACCTAAGCTTTTAGGTGTTTGCTTAGCCCATGTTCCTAGGTGCCTAGGCTAAGTGGGTAGGCACTTAGTTTAAATTTTAAACATAGGTTGGTTAAATGTTTAGCCTTAACCACTTGGCCTTACCTAACTATTAATTAGGAGATCAACATAATGAATTAATTGTTAGTGAATTTGACTAATGATTAGTGAATTAATTATTAATAAATTTGATTCATTGTTAATGAAATAATTGTTGATGAATTAGATTAATTATCACTAAATTATTTATTAAGGAATTAAATTAACTATTATTAAATTAATTATAAATGAATTTGATTAAATATTAGTGAATTCACTTGCCCATAGCAATTGGTCCCTATTCATTAGGTAGTTAGTCACTTTTGCCATGGTAAAATTGTCCAAGTTCATTCAAAATCTAATGAAATACATGCTAAATTGGAACACATATTGGTAAAATGCATCAAATTGTTGGAGGTTTGTATTTTGAAATGCAACTCCACTTCATCATTTGCTTGCTTTGGAAATAATTGGTGTTTAAATTGAGCAAGAATATCACACATGTAGGACATTTGTTTGAAGGGGTTGCTATTGGTTGCCCCCAAACTTTGCTTCTATAAAACATTGTGTCCATTGGTGTCCACACAAAGGAAATATATGATCATGACTCATTCCCATTTGATTAATATTGCAAGCCCATATGATGACATCATGTTTTCACATGCTTTTGATTTCTTTTCACATGCTTACTATCATGGGTCCATATGCTTGTGTCATGTTCCCATGTGCTTATGCCACGTTCCCAAATGAAATGCAATGTTTCCATTTTGCCAACAAGTGCCACAGATCTATGTCACATTAATCCAATTTCAACACCATGTCATTTACCAAGGTGACACATAATTGGTAGTGGGTCATCTAAATGAGGATCCATGTTAGATTTTCTAAAAATGTGTGCCAAAACTTCACACCCACATACTTGCAACTTTCACCCATGAACCTTAAATACCCTCTTTTTAAAAAAATACTCAAGACAAAAAAAAAAGGTTTGCCAAACCCACAATAAATCAAACATTTCTACAAACTGATTAAATCCAAATCAAAACAAAAAAACATTGTCCCAAACCCATTTTTAAAAAAAACATTCTTGTAAAGAAAAGGATTGGAGAACACAATACAAACAAATTAGAACAAACATGATTAAATAAACCCCATAGACTATGTCATTAATATGTATTCGACATTATGGTCCACAATGGGCATCTTATGATTTGTAATAGGTTAGGGTACAAACCAAATCAGTATTTATTTTTTTATTAATTATAAATTCAATACAATGAAAAAATAGTGATTCAAATCATTTGTGACAACCACATGGAAAAACTTGTAACCCATTTGTTAGTTTGACAAGTGTTTTAATACAAGAACTCCTAAAAGAATTAAAATATTTAATTAACATGTTTTTCAAAAAAATCCCAAGTCAATAATTTGTGTGTATAAAAAAACATTATTTTTTGGAAAACACAACAATAAAACCTTGTATTACCAACAAAACCAAAAAAATAAAACAAAAATCACAAATCTTGCATATCAAACACAATTTTGGAATATTTGGAAACATTTCAAGTGTTTTTATTGTTATAGTTCATTGTTTAGTAGCTTACCAACTTAATGCATTGCTTGTGATGATTTTATAAATCAGGGTACCAATAACTATATCCAAATTTGGTGGCTATTGGTAATGGTGCATGCAATGATGCAATTTCAATATGAATTTTAGGTGGCTTGTAGCCATGTTGCTTTACATTTTGGCTTGTAGCCATTGAGTCACAACTTATGCATAATCATTGGAACTTCGATCAAGATTTGGAATTTGTGATTCAATGTTAAGAGTTTACAACTCACTTTGTATTCCATGGCATTCAGCTAAATTGTGTAAGTCTTAAATAACAACTAATTGAATAATCTAGGTAGTAACTATTAAAAGTGTTGTTTCAAGTAACTTTGAATTGTTGCAATGTAATGTATTGCATTTGTGATTCTATAACATGGGAATGCTACATTTCAAACTTTTGGGTGTTTGCATTTTGTACAAGTTCTATAAATTTGTAGCCTTTGTTTCTAAACATGGGTGTTAGGTTCTAGGTTCTTGGTTTTGGGTGTTTCAATGTTGGGTCACAAGTGCTTGGAACTTGGAAGGTGTTAAGGTTCTTGGGAATTTTTGCAATTTCAAGTGTTGGGTCATAGTGATTGGAACTTGGGATCCAAGAAGTTTGAGGTTGTGGGTGCTTGGAACTTGGCAAGTGCTAAGGTTTTTGGGACCTTCAAAAGTTTTGGGTTTTAGGTGTTTCAAATGGTTGAAGTTGCAAATCATGGTGGTGCTTTTAAAATTACCCTTGAACTTCAAAGTGAAGGCATTTTTTTTCCAATTGCAACGCATACAACAATGTTAAGATTCACATTGATCCAAGTTTTGTCACTTCTTGCAATAAACATTCCAATTCTCAAGAATTTGGGGAAGGCTCCAATTATTTTGCCCCTCAATTCAAGGCAAATTTATTTTAATTATGATCGACTTTGAGAACCCTTCCAACCCATCCCCTCATCTTTTGATTCAATGTAGATTGTTGTTATGAAGTTCCATAAAAGAAAGTTAAAAAAAACTATGATGAAAGTTGAAAATGGCAAGATTCTTGGGTGACTCAATTTAGTTGGGTAGAGTTGGAAATGGTTGATTGGTTTTTGGTTTTTATGAAGTATGTTGTTTGCAAAACCATCATTGGTGCTGCCAAGCACATTATGTTCAAGCAAGACAACTTGGAGAAGAATAAAGGAAAACAACGAATAGAACATGACATCCCTAGTAAAAGCTTGAAGAAAAATCAAGTTCATTGTGAAAATAACATCAAACATTTTCAAAACTAGGTGTTATTTAATGTTAACGACCTCAATCTATTTTGTAGCAAGTGGGTGATGGTATGGTAATGGAAAATCATTGCAAGAAATTACACAATTTGTTATTTTATCACACTTTATAAAATGGGGGGCCATGGTTGAATACGAGGTTTTGAAGCCTTTGTTTGAATACTTGAGGGTGTTAAAAACAAACCCACGAAGCATGGGAATGATGCTTATAGGTGGGAAATTGTCGAACACATTCACCTTCAAGTTCAAAAGGCCTTGAAAACAACAATGACATCAAAAAAGTTTGAAATCACACATGATGGGTGACTTCAATTGATAACCAACAATGGTCATTTATCCACATTTATGTACTAGATAATTGGGTTCACAATCCTTTCTTGTTGTCTCTTGTGTAAGTGGTTGATGGGTTTAATGCTAGCATTTTTGACAAAATGCATAATGCATTCATTGTTGCAAGGAGGTTTGGATCAAAATTCTATAATAGTAAAAATGATTTTTTTTGGTGTAGATGGTGTGAACATTTTTCGAAGTTTGAAATCCAGTGTCACAATTCAAATTTGTGAGTCATGGGTTCCTTTTAGCTTGGGTATACATTGTGTATTTCTACTAACACCAATCATATAATACATACCTTGTCTACTTTTTCTTTGGTGCATCAATTAGGAAGGGTTATTTCAAGCTCTTTATTAATATTTCTACAATAATCCAAATAGGGATTTGGAGCTCACTAAATTGGCTAACAATATGGAATTTTAAGGGCTTAAGTTATTGAAAAATGTGAAAACAAGATGGATTTCCATGCTTAGTCATGGTAGGATATAAAATTCTTATGGTGAAAATAGGCTTAGACATGCCCACAAATTTTTAAGTTGCTACATCTTAACTAATCTTGACTAATCTTGACCTTCTATTCTCACTTTCCTATATCCAAGTCCTTGTGTTGGAATTGGTGCATAGTTTGATCAAATTTTCACAAGCAACAATTATCTTTATTTGTGATTTCATTATTACAATCAAGATCTATCAAAGGTTGTATTCTTTGTATGTTGATCCTACCACAAATTTGGCCCATATTCATTATGTGAGTACCATTCATTGATGGTAAGTGAGTGAAAGCATGAGAAAATCACTATCTAATGAACATACTTTTCTACATCTTTTGTTGAACATCTCACTTTTGATCCTAATGGTAATCATATTTTTGTTGTTGCAACGAGCAAATGACAAAGGACAAGATCTATGTCACAAGGGAGGTCCTAAATTTGTGTGTGAATGGAGTGGAAGTGGTAATTATAGGTTTTCCATAACCTTAATCTGGATTTTGCATTTTTTCTCTTAGGGTGTATATTTTGTGTTTCATTAACCAACTTTGTCATTATTTGTCGATTTTACATGCACATGTGTTGAATGCATAACTTTTGCCTATTTTTTCCAAGCTTATTATGTTGGTTTGTTTTGTAAAAGGGTTTATTTGCTAAATTTTTAGTTGCAAGTAGCTTGCTTGTGTTTTTCTTGGGTTGGTTTTATTGTGATAGAAATTGTCGAATCCTTGTTATTAAAATAGTTGTTTTCTTTCACATGGGATACTTGATGCATTTGGCATCATATACCTATAATATTGGTTTTTGGAAGTTGTCAAAGATTCTTTCTTAAAGCATCTTGTTGTTTTGAAATGCCAAATTGCAAATGCTTACATGTATTTTCCTAAAAAGGATGTTGGTGTTGTGCTAGTTTTAGTATAAGGGATCCTTTCTAGTTCAACACTTGACATGCAACAAGATTTCTTCAAAGTCACAATGAAAATTTGAGCAATAAATGCCATGCAACTTCCCCTTTATGGTAACCTCGTCATTCAATTGTGGCATACCATTCCATTTTCTAAAGTGTTATGCCATGTTATGTTGTAAATTTTAAACTTGCCGATATAGCAAATGTTTTTATTCTGAAAAATGTGAAGGATGAAAGGTGTTTTTCAAGTTTGAAAGTCTTGAAATCTAACCTCCATCATAGGTTGGGTCCTAATCCTCTGGCCATAATTTATGATGATGTTTTGGCAAAATTCATCATGTCAAATCAATTCCCTTACAAGGATGTAAATTAATTGTAGAAAAATGAAAGCAAACACTATGGCACATTGATGCTTACTTATTATTGTATCCTTTTGAGTTTTCACATTTTGTTGATCAACCCCTTAAATTTCCATGATGGAAATAGGTTTAATGTTTTAGTTTTTGGAAACTTAGAACTTTAACTCCAAGTTTTGGCTACTATGTTCAAAACTTTAAACCTAGAAGGCACCATCCATGATCTCCCATATGTGTTGTCCCAAACATTATTGTTTCCAAGCTCCCATATCCCTTTGAAATTTTTTGTTGCATTTGGGTTTTTGAATGTGCATTTGTACATTGTGTTAAATTACATGCTACAATTCCAATTTGGATCAAAACATGTAACTAGGAGCCAAAAAGGGCATCGAATGTTAAACATAATTAGTCAAAATCAAACTTTTTTTTATTACCATTTAAAAGCATAGTAATCATAGCAAGTTAGTCCTTTTTCCCTTATATGAATGTTAAATAAATTAAAGTAAAAATTCATTTGATCCAATTTTAAGTTTTGGTTTTAATTTAAGATGTTTGAAAATGTATAGCTACTACGTTAAATGGAGTCAAATTTTCAAAGGACTATCAAAAGGACTCATATAATATAAAAAAATTCATTGAAAAAAATATAGATGATAAAAACATATTAACCACATTCAAAAAACATTCATACTTTTAAAAATGTGGAATTCTAAAACTTTAAAATTTCAAATAATGTTTTAAAATTGTTTCAAATTTCAAAAATTCAAAGGTCTTTTACCACATATAAATGGGTTATAATGTACATGATGTATGAAAAATAAATAAAATTTATAGTATAATAAAACTAAAGAATGTGAAATTTTTATTTTTGGTGACGACTTAAAATTTTGATCATTTTTCAAGATAAAACATTGAATTTGTAAAGAATTTGCACACTTTTAAAAATTCATATTTATCCAATAATGACTAATAAAAAAATGTGATTCATTGGGGAACATTTAAATATTTTTTACAACAAGTTACAAAAAAATTCATTCAAAAATTCATTTGCATGTAAAAGTATTTTTGGGAATAAAAACTTTGCAATCCTTTTCCAAAATAGTCCCTTTGGCTCCTAGTTATAGGTTTTGACCCATTTTGTACATTTTTTCCTCATGAATCGATAATAAACGTTTTTAAATTCTTATTTTTTGGTATCTTATACATGTTTTAACTTTTGAACCTCCAACTTCTATGATGATTAAATATTTTGTTAAATTTTAATAGGCCACTTATGTTATGGTGGATGGTTGGAAGTTCATTTCCTCCATTATTGACATTAATACAATGTATTGTTCATAGTGCTTAGTTATTTGTGTTACAAATTGAACTTGTAAAATTGCAACTTTTTTATTTTCAAAATTGGATTTTGGAGTTTAGACAATGGAAGTTTTCAATTGCTATCATTGTTTGCAATTATCAAATTGCTAAAATTTAATTTTCTTTGTTGCATTTCTCTACACATAAAATTTTGGAACTTAAGAGTTTTTATAAAGAAATCAACATATAGTTTTCATTATTCCATAATAGAAAATATTTGGTAGTCTTCATAAATTACCTTTAAAACAACCCTTAGGAATATAACTATTTAAACATTACCCACATTGTTAACCATAGATACATTTTGAAATAACCTTGGGCCAATCTAGCACCTTGGAATTACCTTAGAGTGCTAGTTGAGCTGAAAGTTCAAATGAAAAAAAAATGACATATTTCTGATGGATGATTGCCATATTGGCTATAAACAAAAAAAATCTTGAAATACACATTATACATGGTACAAGGATTGTGAAATTCAATTTAACATGCATTATATTACCCAATTTCTTGCTTGTAAAGAATTTTGAATTACATTGAATATCTTAGATGTGGCCTGGATAAATTCTTAAAATTGTAGATGTTATATCAAAATTTTATTTGAATATTCCTTTAATCTATTTTCAAAAATCACACCACTATGAAAATTCCATGAAATAATGATTTTTAATGTCCCTTTTTACCCTTTTACATTATTTTGATTGTTTAAAATAATTTGAAATGTAGTTGGGGTGTTTTTACACTAGTTGTTGAGTACATTTTTTCCAACTCTAGGTTTAGGGGGCAATTTTTTTATTAAAAGTCACAAGTGACAATTTTACAAAGTCTTTATAAAGAGTGAATGATGTAATCAAGTTGATGTGGCACAATATGATTGGTTAGTTTAGGAAAATATTCTTATAATCATGATTTAAAAGTCGTCAAAAAAATGATTTTTATTCTTATACCCAGAAAAATGTTACATTGTATTATTATGTGGAATTTCTATTTAAAGGCATTTCTATACATATGTCATACATCAAAATTTCAAGAGTTTTTAAAAAGTCCATTTAGTCATAAAAGGACTAGTGATAAACACATTGTTGCATTTTTGCATCCCCTATTCTTGTTACCATCATTTTTAAATTTGGATTCTAACAACATAATGAAGAGCTTCATGCAAAATAAATACAATATTCTAACAATGCATTCATTTTGAAGGCATAAAACTTCCAAATTTAAATGATGGTTACACTAAAGTTGGCTTTTAAAAAAGAAAGTGCACTCTTTTGGGGTTTTGTGTTCATTATGGCGGCAATTTAATGTTTGACAATTAAAAGTTTCTATACAACAAGAAGGGGAGTTGGTGATGTTTGTTGTGATTTGTTTGTCTTTTTGTTGTTGACTTTGAATGTGGAAGTAATCTTGTGTTAGAAGGGAAAGAGTTTTTTTTGGTGGTGTTGTTTGTCAACTTTGTTTGGATTTCTCTATTTTTTGTGCTAGGTAAATGTTTATATGCTTTTTTTTTGAGGAGGTGGTTTATGATTTTTACAAAAAAAAACAACCTATGGTGTAGCCACATTGCCCTTTTGTATTTGAGATCTAAAGACATCAATACTTTTGTCAATGTTTTCATTGTGCTAATAGTAGTGCATCATGTCATCATGAAGTTTCTCACATCTTCCACCATTGCTTGCATTTCAAATAAAAATACAAGAAAAGATAGGAAGGTATGATGATGATGACAACAATTGAGGATCGATTGAAAATGGAATGAACATTAGAAGTGTTCAATGATGATGGTGGGAAGGAACAAACAATAGAGTTCTTTTTTTATTTGCAAAAAATGATCGTAATGACTAGGGCCTACATATCAACAAATTAAAAGTTCCAATGTTTTGTGGTGTTGAAATTTGTGGGGAAGGTTTGATGTCATTGTAAATTCATCTTGCAATTCACTTGTTTTAGTGGATATCAAAAGTTGTTATTGCTTGCTTTCTTCACATCTAGTTTTTTTTTCAAGATAATTTTTAATTTGGAACTTCTTTTAAACCATAAATGGTGTGCAATAATTCACAATGTTGAGGTAGACACTATACGCTTATTGTCACAAAACATAATTTAGGTCACATTTATTTTTGCATCATGATTGCTAGTTATTCAAGCATTATAAACAAATCTAAAAATTCATCATGAATATATGCATTCTTAAAAATAAATCTTGTCATATGCAACCCATCATTTTGCAACTTGATGCAACTAGTTGTCATTTGCAACTAGATTGGTCATGCTTGCAATTACAAAATTGACATTGTATATTATATGGGTTGTATGGTTGTGTGTGCAACTAACATGCAACTATTAGTGTACAAAATGGACATATGTCACAAAGATAATGGTTGAAAGTAATACATACTTAAGTTAATGTACTTAATATAGTATATTATTTATGATACCTAAGCCTACACTAATAAACCTTATAACCTAAGCAAATATAACAAAAATATTAGGAATATGTATATATAGTACTACCATAACCTAGGTTAGTAAGTAATTATTATTGGTAGTATAAGCTAGTATATATAATATGCACATGTTAGGTAACATATGTAGTCCAAGTTAATATATTTATATATGTTATTTAGACCTATGTTAGTATACCTCACCTAGCTTAGTAGAAAATAATTATGTACAAAATATAAATTAACCTAGGTTAGGTCACATAATTAATTAGCTTATATTAGTATTATAATTAAGCTACATACTCTAACTAAATTACTAGTTATATATGCTAATATACCTAGACCTACATTAGTTAACCTAGCTTACCTTAAAGTACCTATTTAGGGTAATTAATTCACCTAGGCTAAAGTAGGTTAATTATTTAGTTAATTGGCCACTAGTTTAAATTATGTAGTTGAATATAATAATAATAATTTCATAATCATATTATATATATATATAATATACTATTTTTATATTAATATTATTACATATAATAATCAATATAACTTGTAGGTAAACTAGGCTAGTATAGCATATATATTAAATAATAGGTGCAACTAAACTACAACCTAATATATATGTTATATTAGGTTGGTTATGTTTGCAACTAAAATGTTTATCTCATATATATCCTTTGTCATACCTTTCACTTTTCTAAACTATATAAATGCACTAGAAATAGTTCAAAAGCAAGTGCCATTTGGGATGAACCAATAAAAGAAGTTCAATTTTAAAAACTAAACCCAAAATTTAAAAAAAGGTTATCATAAACCTATTTAGTTAACCTAGGCCTACTTACCTACCTATTTAGGCCTACTTATCTACCTATTTACCTACTTTGTTTAAACGAACTTGCCTACCTAGGTGCCATGTGTCACCATCATATAAATCCTAAATTTGATAATTTAAATTTAAATTTGAAAATTTGAAAATTTAAAAACCAATATGTGTTAAAGTGCCACATGGCACCACATAATTGGGATTCAAAATGGACACGTGTCATCAAATAAACCTTATTTACCTTCTTACCTAAATGCCACGTGTCAACATCCTAAAAAACCTAAGTTGGATTATTTAAATTTAATTAATTAATTAAATGTATTAAATACCAAAATGTGTTTGAATGACACATGTTAAAAAATAATTGGCATTCAAAATGGACACATGTCATAAAATTAAACATTGTCATTTAGTTGCACACATAGTTGCATATGCAATTTGTTGTAAGAATACATATGGATGAAAATGTATATACATGTGTTAAGTATGATATGTTGCATGCAACTATTTGCCTATTGTAGTTTGATTTATGTGAAATCTAATTGCATTTGTCATGTGTAACTAGAAATTAGTTGCATACACTAGTTGCAAAAACTTATTTTTCTTCTAGTGGTGTAGATGTCATGGATGCTAACACCATAAAGTTCATGCATATGAATATTCATCCATAACTTGTGATTAATTTCTACTTAACTCTTAATTTAGTTTCAATTCACTTTTAGTTGGCTATTAGTTGGCTCTCAATTAGCTTCCAATTAGGGTTTAGGGTACTTGTAGTTATCTTGTAGTTCATTTTCAATTCATTTAGTTAAATCTCAATTCACTATTAGTTCTCACATGGATGACATGGGCCACACATGGGTGCACATGGGTCACCCACGGGTGAACATGGTCTGCATGTAAGTTGAAAGTTTAAAAAAAAGTTTTTTAAAATTTAGGTGCCCAATGGGTATAAATAGAAGTAGAATTTCACATTAGTTTTAGTTTGTTGAACATCAATTTTGGGTATGTTTTCCTTTCAAAACCTTGTTTATTATTATTATTTTTTGTAATAAAATCTTGTTGGATTTTAGTTTTGCACATGTTATGTTTTTGTTTTTATTTTTCTCGTTTCACACTTTAAATTTGGAACCGAGCTTATTCGTGTTTGTTTTGGTTTAGGAAACTTACATATTTGATTCTTTTCGTGCTTGTGACAACAAAAGATCAAATGGAAAAAAAAATGCTCATTTTTTGATGTATGAATGTCATGTTTGTATTTTCATCAAAATACAATAGAAAATTTGAATATAATGAATAAAGGTTAGTGAAAAACATTCAAAGCAATTAATGTTCATGTTCTGAAAAAGTTGGTCACTTTGTTAATTACATATAAACAATTTACTTAGTGTTAGGTTGTTCCACAAAAAAAAGGAGGGGTTTAGATGAAAAATTTCATGTTTTTTTTTTGGTGTGTTTGTTTTGTTCTTTTGTAACCTTTGTAAATTTTTTTGAAAACCTTACTTTTTTTTGACACTTTGGGAACTTTGTTAAGATTAATGAAAACCATTTCAAGGAATTATTCTTCATGTGTTATGAAAGTCAATCAATTTGCTAATTATATACAAATAAATATTTAATTTCGGGTTGTTCCACAAGATAAAAAGGGAAGCAAGGATGTTAGCTTGTAATTTGATAAGGTTTTAAAGGTAGAAGAACAATTTTGCCAAGGTGGTCTCCCATTGTTGGACTAAAACAAAAAGATTGAATGTAATTTTTTCATATTGTTTGTAGTTTTTTTTTTTTTTTTTTTTTTTTTTTTTTTTTTTTAAAA
>Ga0116229_10004120_pt1 | contig 23847 bp, 8 predicted proteins | sample S1TSphgellanicum_3_FD_87313 | JGI IMG/M metagenome (GOLD analysis project Ga0116229, IMG submission 87313) | Host-associated microbial communities from peat moss isolated from Minnesota, USA - S1T2_Fc - Sphagnum magellanicum MG | ecosystem: Host-associated > Plants > Peat moss > Unclassified...
GGGGGCACGGGTGCATTATGCACTGAGTTCACACTAGTACATTATAATTTTGTAATTTTTTTTTACTCTTCATGGTTAAAACGTTGAAGGTTACTTTTTAGGGGATGGGGTTATAATTTTTTTTTGGTGGAGATGATCACAAATCATTGAGGAGTAAATATTGAAAAAATGTGTATGTGAAGTTCGTTTGTGTATATATGTAGATGTAATTGATAAAGTAATTGTGTGATTTCTTTTTCAATTTGCAAATGAATCAAAAATCATATATGGCACCATCAAAAAAAGATCTCGCAAGTTGGTTGTTCACTTGTCTATATTCAAAGAGCTCCTTGTGTTTTTTTCCTGGCTTGGAAACTTTTCAAAATGGCATCTTCAAAATTAATTAACAAAGATATATTGCAACATTATTAGAAACCCAAATCAAACACATACACACACACAAAAAATGCATAGAAGATTTGTACAACGATGAATGTGCACAAAAGAAGATGAAAGAGGCACATGAAAGATAAAATTGTGATAATAAGAATTTGTTTAATGACACACAATGTCACAAACACACAAATTATGAAGGCAAAGAGATTTCCAAAATATACAAAACCCAATACAAACTATGGAAAAATATGTTTAAACTAACATAAAATATGAAAATCAAACATAGGAACATGAAATATGCAAGACAAGAATTTTAATGGAGTCTTATTTTAATAACATATACAAACATGAATATAAAATGAGATGAATAGGGCTATGGTTTAAGATTGTACTTCATATTGGTGTTAAAGGGATTAAAGGTAATGGGAAGTTTTATTTTATTTATATTTCTTTTGGGACCTCGTTCAAATAAGCTTCCATGAAAGCTTTCATATGCTTATTGTACAAGGAACCTTTTTCAAAACCTTTTTAATTAAGAGTGAATTAAGAGTGAACTACTAAAGAAATTATGAATGAACTATGAATGTATTAAGAATCAACTACAAGTGAACAATGATTAAATTATGATTGAACTACATGTTATGTTATTGATGATGATTGTCAATGTTAATAATGTTTACAACACATGACATTTGATGACAATAATTTGTTTTGATACGTTTTTAAAAAAATCATTTACACTACCATAGTACCTTTTTAGGTTCGGCACTGGGGTGTCAAATAATTAATTTAATTTTCAATTTTTAGTTCAATAGTTAAATTTTGAAATTTGAAAATTTCGGCACTCAGTATTAAATTTATTATAACCAAGCACTAATAGAAGAGAAATTTAGTGCTTTTTTAGTTAGGTGGTCAATAAGTTATTGTTGAAAGCTACTCAAGGAGGTTTAGGGATCAAACTTGGTTGACTGCATGAATTTTTAAAATTTTCATCATAATTAACTATTAAGATTTTTAAAAATATTAAAAAATAATTTAATTTATGGTGAACCTGAAAAAGTACCACGACATCATGTAAAAACATGCCCTAGTTTTTATAATGTATTTAAATGACCATTGTTAGGTGTAAGAACCAATTGACCATCTTCTAAGATCTTATGAAATAAAATAACTCTTTCATGGTGAAAGCAAATGTCTTCTAAAGATTAGGGGTAAGGCTTTTATGCCAAAGAAAAGTAGGGTTCTCAATCTTTCATCATTTTTCAATGCTCATCATGGGGGCTACCACCTTCATGCCATGTGTTTTAGCTCTCAACCACCTAAGTAGCAAAATTGAAGAACAAATGATGAATACCTGCACTCCTCTAGGTGCATGAGAAAACCTTCAAATATGTAGTTTATGGTTTAGGGTTTTTAAAAAGGGGAATCTATTTGTTTGGAAATTGGGATTTTCCTTGGCCTTCATGTTGATGGAGGTGAGGGGAGTCTCTTCAATGCTTAGTTCCAAATGATTGCAATGGCAGAGGAGGTATGAGGACCAAAACATGTGTAAACTAGGCAAAATAAGATTGTTTTAATTATTGACCCAAATTTCAGAATATTGGGGGAATGTTACAAAGTGTGGAGGAATTCTCAAAATCTCAACTCTTGGAGAAGCTTCTTGTGCGGGTGCCAAAGTGTACATCAAATGCTAGGATTATTCAGATCATGTGCTCAATTGGGGTGAAAATTTGCACAACTGCAACAAGGAGGAGAGGGGGACAAAGCTTATGGAATGATAATTTGATTTTTGCACTTCCATGTTTGGATGTTAGGCCATGAGCTTGCAGGGAATGTGCTGGATTAGCTTCTATAGGCCCATGTCAGGTGTAGGATATTAAAAATTAACCTATTGCATAGCATTTTTTAAGAGAACTGGGTGGAGACCCTACCTCAATAGCATTAACCTTGGTCAAGACCCATTTAGTCTAGTATCACTTTGAAAAAAAATTGATACTTTACTTATACTCAAATGCATCAACATGTGTTTAATCCAAGTCAGTTTATCTCTTAACCCTAAACCCTTTTTTCCTTTGAATGCTTAATCTCGTCTGTGATATCTCAGTCCTCTAGATCAGCAATTGCGCCCTTTTTCCTTTCTGGTTCATTTTTGGGTTGCCTTGAATTATGTGCTGTTTTGAAAAGTTCACATCGAAGACCACTGGACATGCTTTTAGAGCTCAGAACAATACAACCCACTTTCTTGTTTAATTTGTGCAACCTTTGACATGAACCCCATAGGTTCAAATTCTTGAGAAGGATTTGTGGTTGATTTGTTTTCAAATCATATCACAAGATTTTTTTATGATATTATGTCGTTTCTTATAAAACACATGAACAACATAGTACAATGTAATACAAAAGAAAAACTTATGTAGCATAGAAAAACCTATGTACCATGATAAAATTATTTAAACCCTAAAATTTGTCTTGACACAATACATGATTGTTCTCAAGTAGGGTATCTTTGAAAAATTGACCCTTTTGCTTAGTGAGTTGGTAATGGGTGGGGTTCTCAGGTCAGATATTCAAAAAAACTGACCATTATGCATAATGGGTAGTATTGCCGACACAGCAAAATTGGTAATCTAGGGTATTGTTTAAGATTGAAATTGAAACCAGGCGGGTCCATTACTTTTTCAAACCCCCATTATTTGATACCTTGTGTGACATATTAAAGAAAATTACAAATGCCCAGCTGAGTATACGAAAACTAAGAAATGGCAAACAATGGTAAAAACTCACTCTGTACTCCTCACCAAGTTCAAAACATGATAGGTGCATTCTTGTTTTTTGCAAGGTTGTTCAAAATGTAATGTACAGGGTGCATGTGAGGAGCAGTTGTAAAGCTTCAGTTGCTTTCTAAAGTTTTCAGCTGGTCCCCTCATCAGCAGTCCACTAGTTCACTTGTTTGGAATGTAATGCCCAGCTTCCGTAACTTCTCGTTGGTCAACACATGGGGGTTCCCTGACTTAGAGAACCTGCAAACCATATAAACATCATAAACAAAAGTGGTTACTTAGAGCAACTTCTGCACTATATAGCAATTTTTGGATGAAGAAAAGTCAAAACATATTGGTTTGGCTCAGCACAATGGTTTTAGCCCAGCCTTTCTCACACAAGATGCTGAGGCTGGCAAAAGCCATAGCAAAGCCTAACACCTGCTGGTACTAGTGGGTCCCTGACCTTTTACAGCCCCAATTTTAGTTTTATCAATGAGGTTGGGAAAAATAAAATAAATCTTGGATGTGCTAGAAGTACTATTGCAAGGTGACATAATGAGCATGGGTGGAGCTGCTCTTCAAGGTTAGAATTCAAGTAAGAAGATAGCCCGAATTTCTCAACTCGTTTGCCTTGTACTTATTAGGGTTAATATTTTGTGACTTTTATGTTGAAGAATAGGCACATTGTGGACACAGGCATGTTTGTGAAGTGTTTAAGGTTTTAGTACCTGGAGGGCACAGATCGGTGAGGGTAGAGTTTGCGAATAATATCCACCAGTTCCAATTCACTCACAACTCTTTCATAGCAAATGTAGCGGCCTGATGCTTCAGGTATCTCAAATGTGGAGATTTCAGCCTGTGCTAAATCCTCCACATGCACATAGGCAAATAAACCACTTTGTGGCAGCTCCTTAACCCCTGTTCCCAATTACAGCAAAAGCAACCATAGTATCAGTTTCTGAACACTCTAGTAATCTATACAAAGCTCCTTCATTCTTTATCACTCCCAGTTCATTTCAGCCTTCTGCTTTCAAGGGTAAAAGAACTTGGCAATGTGGTGGCACAACATTTTATTCAAAAGATGTGTGAATGAAGAAGCTTAATTAGTGATCACACCAATTTACTTGACATTTTTAGGAAACTAAAATAGTGGTTCAAAACAAAAAAAAACAAATTGCATTAATAAATGATTATTTGATTTCAACGTACTTATCTTTTACACTTGATAGAAAATCACTGAATGTGCAACTAAAATTAAGTCATAAACATCAAGCAATTTGGGCTAGGAAAGGAATGTGATGCAACAACACCTTTAAGGTAGGCCATGATAGATGCTCTGGAGGTTGTGAGTTTAGGACCCAAGACAATTGCGGGGTTGATGACCACCATATCCAGCTCTTTGTCTCTGGCAAGGGCCCAGGCTGCTTTCTCAGTCATTGTCTTTGCAAGAGGACCCCAAAGCTGTACACATGTGCACAAAAATGATAAACAGCATTAGACTTATCTGTAAAGTACCCCAAAGTGGGGGGATACTAGGCCCTATACTGGGCCCCAGTTTTGCCAAAACTATGGATGAAATTTTTAAAAAAGGTCAGGATGAAGACAGTACACAGGAATTAAATATGGGATCAAAATAGTTGTCTCATCTAAATTGGTCCTGACAGGAGTTTCACCCCCAGTTTTGGATTTGCCTTACCTGTGCCTTCGGTGCTGCTGCTCATATTCTTCAATAAATCTCAAGTTTTGTCAGAATAAAATCCTGCAAATCTTGTGAACTGATACCTAGTTTCCTTAAATGGTACCAAGTTTTGCTTACTTTGCAGTTACACTCAAATTAGGGATGAAACAAGGATTACAGGGTCAAACTAGTGCCCAAAGACTTAGTGGATAAATCTATTGCCAAAAAGAACCCACCCTGAAACTTGATCAATCCTATTTGATTTCTGCAGCATCAATTGGATGAGTAGCCTCTAAAGAGAAGAATTGAAAGGCTAAGTCATTGGAACAACTAGAAATGTGAAACCATGTTGTTGCAATCATTTTTGACACAGTAACACTATTTTGCCCCTTGGAATGGCACCAGAGAAGAGTTGGTGATGAAATCACATCCAAAGGATGGTTCCTCCATCCAAATGGCTGAAGTGAACTTCACTGGACATTCCACATTACTAGATTCACCCCTAGAGTGAACCAGTACACACCATGAAGGATGGATGGTGTGTGGGCAGGACCCACTTTTCTGTTGTATTCCCGTCCCTTAGCTAACCATGGTGGTTACCTTAGGTACCAACCATCTGCAACACATCTACTTAACTAGCAGCCACCAAGTGCCTTACCTACTTACATAATAATCACTTCCGTTCCCTATTTACGAAATTCAAATCACAGAAAACTTGTGGAGTTTCACCAAATAAGCCTTCTAAGATGGGTGTGCGAATCTCAAGCCATTCCAGTACAACCCAACCCATAAATCATAAACCCTAGGGTTGAGACCTTAAACCCTAATACCTATGGTACTTAGGTACTTACCCACTAACATGGGTAGAGGAAGGGAGAAGCAGAGGATTTACAAGATAGGTTATCAGCCTGTAACTCAGGTCAGGTCCATTCACATCTCTGTGGATGGTTGGATACCTAAGGTAAACCCTTCCATGGATGGTGCATTGGTGGGTGCTTTGGCCACATAAAAGGTAGATTCTCTCTATAAGAGAAAATGGGGAAGAGTTTTTGCATGAATGTTGCCTAGAATTAAAAAACCAAAAACGTTGGTTGTTCAACTTTTCAGACTTTCAAATCCAAAATGATAACCATGGTCTTGGTACCATTTTTGACCAAGGGAAAGAAAGGCCTGCATAATAGGGTAGAGCAGAAGACTTTTGACTTCTGAGAGTATGAAGGGAATCCTCCCCACCCATCAGGGTAAGTATACCATGGTATATCCAAAGACAGACCCCCCTATCTCTTGGACTTCCCATTCCTGGGTTCCCCTGGCCTGATGGCCATGATAGCAAAGCCTTGCTTCTTCCCCTGTACCTTATCCACTATAAGGTACCTCCATACATCCTGAGGCAACTGCATATAGGGCCCCCTTTGGGGCTTTGAACCAAAGTAATGCCCAGACATGTAGCAGAGCATTGTGCAAATGCCCTTAGAGCATGCCCAACAACAGCAGTTAAAATGACCCTGTACAGTACTATTCGGATGAAGATTTGCAGGAAAACACTGTGAAACTGCTTGGGAGTCTAGATCAGAGCACATGTTACTAGGGCCTTCCTTGACTAGAGCGCCAGCAGCAGCAGGAAATGACTGTTTCCCAGTAATAAATGATTATTTCTCATTGGCCAACTACAATGATTCGCCCAGGTGGTGAGAGGTAAATAGTCTCTCACTCCCTTTGTGTACAGTTCATCTTTTCGGGTTCATGGGTAATAAGGGCAGATGGGGGCAGAAACTAAACAGTGCACACTGGATGTGGTAAATACTAGTAGAGGGCTACCATTGCGCATGCTCTAAGGTGCTCAGCGCGTAAGGGCCTATTGCCGGGCCATTACGCTGGTGCGCTTGCATTCGAGGATTGCGGTTGCGCGACGGCTCCTGTTCTCACATTTCTGAACTTCACGAGAGAGAGAGAGAGAGAGAGAGAGAGATTGTGATAGAGCTATGGCGGAACTTGTAGCCAAGAAATTTTTTAAATGCGCAAGGAATTCAAGAATTTCCTATAATTTCGAACAAGTTTAAGAAGAAGGGCATATCGGGAGGCGTGGTCGGGGAGATGAAGATGGTACTAGTACTCCAGTACCTTCTTGCTTCGGCAGAAATCCAAATTGCTCCAACATTTCTCGTCTATACACGCGCCAGCAGCTGGAACAGTCTCCGAATTCCGGTGCTGATCCCACACCATAGCCGATAGCGACGAGGTGAGTAGCAGTCGGTTCACTGCAGCGTTGGAACAAGCTTCCACCACGTTCAACGTCCCTCTCACTTCCAAGTCAATCATCTCCGGCTGTAATTGTCGTGAACAGAAGAAGAATTTAAATATGTACACACCCACAATTACAAAACAATTTCTTCAGATCACTCCAGCTTCGCTTCCCAGCAGCTGAATTCTGAAAACACTACTGGGCAGCCTCCTGGAAACCCAGTTCGACAGAGCAGCATCTTCATGTTCAAAGCTCGGAAGCTTTTGTACATGGTGAGGTGGGTGGAATATATCGGAACTGGGGAAGAGAGAGAGAGAGAGAGAGATGGTTTTCTTACAGGATAGTTGGAAACAAGGTCACTAGGTGAGGTGGTGTGGAAGACACCAACACAGCCCTTAAATACTTCCACCAAGCTTCCGTAGTCCATCAGATCAGCTGCTAATTGGGTCAATTCCAATCGTTCCTCTGCCCCTGGCAGTGCCATGAGCTCCGCAGCTTCATCTGCAAGCCAGCCAGCCAGCCAGCAAGCACAATTCTTCTTCACTCAAGCTTTCACACAGGAAAAGAAATTCTAAAAATCGCAAATTCTAGACAAGCTAATAACAGATCTGCATATTCACTGGGTGGGTCAGGAATTAGAATTTGGCAGCACCTGCGCTTTTAGGGACTGCGGAGCGCACATTGTAACCTCTTTCTAGCAAGGAACGCAGAAGCCATGAGCTCAAAAGACCCCAGTTTCCCGTCACACACACATGTTTCCGGACCTCACCACCGCCGCCTATTCCCATTGCGAAGGTAAACAAACCCTTGAAATTCCCAAAGATTGAGAGGATGATTCAAAATTCGAAGCCAAAAACAACAACAGCACTCGAATTATAAGAGCAGCACAGATCCACCACACACGAGAATATATATATGTATTGCCACCAAATTTGATGGAGCTTGCTTGCAGAGCTTGAGTATTGACACAAGTGTTTGGCAAAACAAAATTTACAAAGAAATTTGAACTCGTGAAGAAGAAGCGCTACTGGGAGTAAAAGGTTTCGCAACAAATTAGCTCCTACAAATATTAAAGCGGAAAAAAACTAACTTGAGCTCTGAGAGGGAAAACAAAAAAAAACAAAAAACACAACAAAACTTCAGCTCCAGAGAGGCAGACAGAAATTATGAGGGGAATGAAGAGAAGACCTGAGCAGGAAGCACAACTTAAGGAATGGAATTTTCTTTTTTCTTTTTTTGGGTGAAGACCTTGACTTGGAGAGGGGAAGGACTTTAGAGCAGACGTAGGCTGAGGACTTGGAGAAGCGCGAGACTGGGGAGCGAAGAAGAATGAGCAAAGGACACAAAAAGCAAAGCAAACAAGGGAAGAGAGGGAGTTTTATAGAAGGAAAGAAAACAGGGGACCAAACACACGGCGTTATGACAGCCAAGGTATGATGTATTTATGTTCCATTATTATTCCTATTACCGCGGTCGTCAAAATTCGTCCAATTTCCGTCAACTACGCGTAGGCTGTAGGTGCCGCTGTGAAAGTTGTTATTTAGTAGGTAGGTAACTCTGTGAAAATCATAGCACGCGGAGAAGACTAGTTTAGTTTCCTTTGCCTTGCCTTGCCTTGCCTTGCCTGGGCTGAAATTATTTTAAGTCTACTTTTTATTTGTTAACTACACCTTAATAATTTCTCAAAATTCCTCCTTTTTTTTTCCTCGTAATTATTTTTAGTGCTGAACCTGCTGCTAAGTTAGCACAGTATTTAGAAGCAATTTAAAAGAAAATATGAATTTTAACCATGGTACCAGTGTAGGGGCTTGATTCCCCCCACACTGGTTGATACCATGGTAAAAACTGAAAAACCGCAAAACCCATTTAAATTATTTCTAAATATTACAAATATCCCATGAGCTTTTTAGACTACTACATCAGGCTCTCTGAGTTCAAATCTAACATTTTTTGGGGATTCCTATGGTCACTACGAGACCTAACTCGAAAAGGTCAAGGTAAGTCCATGGGGGTGTTGGTTCACCCTGACCCAGGGTGAACCAACACTCAACCTGGTTACCTTCACCTTCTCAACGGAGGTGCCTTAGTGGTCAAATTAAACCCAAGCAATGTTAGATTTGGACTCAGAGAGCCTGGTGTAGTAGTCTAAAGCTCATGGGACATTTGTAATATTTAGAAATAATTTAAATGAATTTTGGGGTTTTCAGTTTTTACCATGGTACCAACCAGTGTGGAGGGAATCAAGCTCCTACACTGGTACCATGGTTAAAATTCATATTTTCTTTTAAATTGCTTCTAAATACTGTGCTAACTTAGCAGCAGGCTCAGCACTAAAATAATTAACGAGGAAAAAAAATGCAGGAATTTTGAGAAATTATTAAGGTTTACTTTACAAATAAAAAAGTACACTTAAAATTAAAAAATTAATGGTTATGCTGGAAACTTAGGAGAAAATATATTAAATCTTGAGCACTAAAAGTGCCGAAGGTGCTATTATTTTATTATAAAACTCTCATGCTTAGACTAAATCAAGGTCTCTTGAGTCCAAATCTAACATTGCTTGGCTTTAAGATGGCCACTAAGAGGCCTCACTCAAGAACGTGAAGGTACCAGTTTAGGTGCTAGTTTACGGAGGAGGCCTGGGTAGTTGGGGGAGGGATGGGGATGGTGGAAATATGGGTATGAAAGGTTAAAATACTTGTACTAGGTCAGCTCTTTGGGAGAGCTGAATTTTATTGGCCTTGCCTATGAGGGCAAGGATATTGTGTTTAGATTCATTATAGAGTATAGCAGCTTAAGGGATTTTGGCCCCTAGGTAATAATAATAATAATAGGTCTATTTATTTTTATATGGGGATTTTTGAAAGACGATATTTTGGCTTGTGTTGAAACTTGAGATTAGTTCTTATAGATTCATAATAATATTTTGAAGGATTTTGGAGGATTTTTTGAAGATTATATTTTTGCATGATGAAATATTTGAGTTTCTGTAATTTTTCTTTTGCCTTAAAACACTTTTTAATGTAAATGACAAGGCCAATGTGTGACACACCCCTTGTTTAAAAATTACCTTATGAGGGCAAAATCTTTTTGGATGGGTACCTGTCACCCGTTCATGCTTTGGGTAAAGCGAACTCTTTGACTTGGCATGGGGAAAGATGACAAAAAGGGCGTTACTGACGTGTAGGGTAAGGAGTGGGAATGGGGCTGTTCTGGGAATGAGGGTCCGGCACGACAATGCCCTAGTCAAGTGTGGTGGGGACCTGAATTCCCAGAACACCCAGTTTGAAGTCGTTAACAGGTGTAAAAGGATCAGGTAAAGGACCGGTAGGATTTCTCTTTTATGAATGAATGGTTGTGATTCGCTTGTGGATGAGATCAAGAACCTTACTTACCTGTAAGGTGCCATACTCTATTGAGCGAAACAAATTATGAAGGGTCAGGTGCCCTCCAAATATTCCTAGAACAATTCTAAAGGTTTAGGGTTGATTTGTTTGGCCCAGATGCAAATTCTGGGCCGAGGATGATGGTTCTGGCCCTTCAGAAGTTTGGAATCAGCCTCGGAATTGGAACCTAGTAGAACCAGGCTTCTTGGAATCCAAACCTGGCTGCAAACACCATTTTATAATGAAGGATATTATAATTTAAGCACAGAACTACATTTTGCAATTTTTTTTAGGCACATAAATATTATACTATTTTGAAAGGTTGCAAGTGGTGATTTTTTTTTTCCCACAAAAAAGAAATTTTAAAAAGAAATTAGAGTTTTTTGGAATCTTTTTTTCCTGGTGTAAATTCTACGAAATTTGCTAATTTTTTTGAAAGTATTTAATATCACAAAATCAGTTCAAGAATTGGATTTTATAAAACGAATTGGGACTCAATCTGGAGGTTTGGCAAAAATTGAAAAATTAGCAGGAACAAAGACTAGAGGTTTTCTTTTTAAAACTAGACCCAAGAAACACTAGTTTATAGGGTTTAGATCGGGAGAACAATTGGTGAAATAAAGCCATGAAGGATATTGATTGACCTCGGTCTATGGTTTGGTGTCGTAATAGTGTAAAACGACACAAATGGAACATTGACGATGGAATAGACCCTGACAACTTTTTACAAGCTAATAAACAAGGGAGCAATATTGACTACCTAGTCAATTGTAACGGGCCACTTCCACCATATGCACAATGTGCACAAGCTTTGGTTTGCCCAAAATTGTTCCAAAAGCAAAATAGCCACTTTGACACATTTGTCATCAATTTTAGTTCATCTACCACAACATCTTGTCAGTTGTTGAAGAAATTATGCCATTTTCAATGGTGCGATTGTAACCCATATGGCGGGCGCCAAAAGCATATCCAAGCCTTTTCTGCAAAAGAACAAGTGTAACTAATCCAAAGATCAATAGGAGTGATCTAAAAGCTCCAATTGGTCAATAAAGGGGTTTTTTTTCTCTTTTTTTTTTTTTTTTTCAATTGAGCTTAGAGTGTCTCCCCCCTAACCCTTCCCTCCCACACCAATGTGGACATAGCCTAGAGATCACTATTTTGTGTGGCATTTCGTTGGTCGGCCAAAAGGCAACTTTCAACATCAAGTAAAGGATACACTAGTTCGGAGATTTAAGAAAGTTGGATTGTGGGCCAACTTTCCAAGGGGTTGTTGTTCTAGGCCCAAAGTCAAAAGTTTTGGGCATTCTTGAGGACCTCATCCAGATCAAATTTGGTAGACTAAGGTTCAAAGAGGTGGTTGTCAGCCTTTTTAATGAGCAACATTTCGCCACTTGTTGAATGAAAAATTAGTTCAAAAAAAGTGGCTTTAGGGGTTTTTCTGTTGCCATTTTTTTTCCTTAAAAATCAGAAAAATCGCCTGATTTTTACATACCATTCCACTAGGTCACAAAAAGGATAGAAGGATAAGTATATATTTTTAAAATTTTCCTAATCCATATTTATAGCCAAATTTGCCTCAATCATTTATGGATGATTTGCCACATTGTTAAAAAAATACACCAATGGTCATGGTGAAAATTCACCCACAAAAAGTTGTTCCTTTGGACATGTTTGTGGACCAAATGATGTTTGGTGTGTGCATGAAGGAATGTCATTGGCCGGTAAGTCTCATCTCAGTTGGGAACTTAGAAGTTTGGATGACACCGGTGGTGTACAGATGATGTTGTTTGCATGTGAGTTGGTGATAGATTCAGGTGGAAGTTTTTTTTGAAATTATAGTGAAAATTAGCCATTCTGATTGGCTCATCTCAAAAAATTAAAACCCCCAAACTTGGGAGGCTCCCCTATATAATATTATTATTTTTTAAATTTTCAAAGGCAAGTGACTTACAACAAATTTAAGACCCTCCCCCCCAAAAGAAAAAGAAAAAACCTCTTTAGCTTACAAAAGATATAGAAGGAACAAACAATTTATTGAAGACTTCAAGGAGCCCATCATTCATTATGCATTTTGAAAATTTGTGGTTTTCTTCTTTGGAGCAAAAGTTTGAGGATCACAGAAATAAAAAAATTCAGCATTGGGCAGCCTGTAATTTTAGAAATTTTGATCTGTTTGAACATTCGACCTATTCGCAAGATGAAGTTAACTTGACAAGTTGACAATGTAGCACTTTCAATATGGAGTTGGTAATTTGGCGATGTGAATTGATAATATGGCAATCTCAACTTGGCAATATAACAAAATCAGAAACTCAAATTGGCAAAATAACCAACCCGACAGTATTCCATACCCAACTAATGTTTTTTCTTTCAATCAATTTTGTAATGTAGACAAAGTGACAACCATCCAAAAGAGAATATAGCCAAATTTGGCTATATATATATATATATATATTCCCATGCTCTTGGCTACCTACTGAAAAATATTCTAAAACATGGCAATTTGGATTTTTTTTCCTCAAAATATGGCGAATGTCAACCATTTTTTCATGAATTCTTTTTCATATATGTTAAAATTTTATTTTTCAGGTCCAAAAAAAGAAAATCACTGGGTCTAACCACACACATTCTTGTTGTTTTATTTTTTATTTTGCTGAAACCAATACAACCATCACCTTCAAAGTCTTATTATGGAATTTTCCCTGCACTATTATATATATATGCAGTGTTTCTTTCTTTTCGCAATGTATACCTCAAGAGTCTCTCTATACCTTAAGTTCAATTTTGTGTTTTTTGTCTTGTTCCCCAAGTTTTCTGATGTAGCACCATTAGTGAGCATCCCCAAATAAATAAATTCATTAGTTGGTGGCATGTTTGTAGAAAACAGGCACAAAAACTGCCCCCTAAAACTTTCAAAAACTGAGTTGAAAATGCACTGAATTTTTCTCAAGGAAAAATTCTAAATTTTTTCGGTGACTTTTTCCTTTGATTTTTTCAAATTGTAACCGAATATTTCTTTCTAATCTTTGAGAGGTTCCAATTTTGCAAAAATTAGTCACCAAAAAAATTCACTGCTTTAGGTTGAGATGCTTGCTTTGTATAGGGACAAGTTGAAATGAAATGAATCTTAATCCTTCAAGCTTGTTGCACTCTTGAATGAGGCGGATATACTAGGTACTGACTTTCTTTATTGGCCTTGCCTACCAAGCAAGGCAAGGATACGGTGTTTAGATTCATTATAGAGTATAGTAGGTTAAGGGATTTTGGCCCCCTAGGTAATAATAGGTCTATTTTTTATATGGGGATTTCTGAAAGATGATAATTTGCTCTTGTGTTGAAACTTGAGATTAGTTACAGAGTTATAATATCTTGAAGGATTTTGGTTTCTTTTAGAGGATTTTCTGAAGATTATATTTTTGCTTGATGAAATATTTGAGTTTCCATAATTCTTCTTCTTTTGCCTTCTTAAGATACTTTTTAAATGTAAATGGCAAGGCCAAAGTGTGACACACCCCTTGTTAGATATTGTCTCTCAAATGCTAGTCAATATCATGACTGAATCTTCCCTTTTACTTCTTCCTGAATGCCAAAGGAAACTAGGATGCAAATGTTTGTATAATGTGCACAATGAGCTAATAAGCACTAATATTTTATCAAGAAAATTTGGCAAGGAATTCAACCATTAAATAAAATCAATGGGCGGAAGAAGTCTCTCCAGGCTAAGTACTCCTTGCAGCACATGGGGGGATCAATCATACTGATCCTTATTCCCCATAGCAAGTTTTGTACACTATGAACTCTTAGCATTTTTTGAAGACCAAATGTGGTCAGACCTCTTCATTAAAAGTTGGCTCTTCATAGAACAGTTGTGACTCCTCAGTGGATTGCTAATATAGCTGAACATTGGTGCGTGATTGAAGCAGATCCTGACCACCTTCAATTTTTTAGGGTTTGGAGGTGAGGGGATTGTAGGGTGGGTGGCCAGAGTTGGGTTGTGGTTTTCTTGAATAAGAAACAGGACTTTAAACAGAGTACAGCTTCCTTTGAAATTGTGAAGTAAAGGACTCAAGGTGTGGTTGAAATGCAAGCCCAAAAAAATGATGGAACATGGGAGGATTGTGGTTGTCCCCTTGGCATGGGGCCAAAGCATTTTCATGGCGGTGTGGCAGTGCTCCCTCGCCCTCATGCATGTATGCTGTCCAAGGATGAGTACTGTAAACACTACATTTGCGACCAACATGCTTACAATAAGCTAGGTTCAGCATCAAAAGCCACACCATTAGGAAAGTGGGTTGCTCAGCGGTTAAAAGAAAGGCGCTTATTTGTTGTTAAACAGCCATTTAGAGCACCATTGCCACCACAACCTTGGCATTCTGATGAACCAAGTTCCCAACATGTGCCTTTAATACCAGGCTGGAGGGCATGGACTCCGATCAACAAAGAGCTGCAAATTGATGTGGAGTGTCCGCAGGATTATGATGATCAAATTATGGATCTATTTGCTTGGATTGGAGTACAAGAGACATGGAGACAAGAAGAAATGAGGGACTCTGCAGAAGCTTGGATTCTTGCTTGTGGGGAAGATCCTACATCAAAAATCACCCGATCAGCTTTGCTGAAAGTAGACCGTGTGTTTGTGACAGCCAACATGGAATTCCATAGCTTGATGACACAGGTGTGGTCGAAGATTGGTACCTTAACAAGGACTTTAAAACTTGGCCAGAAAATGGGTCATCTTAGACAAGCACTTGATATTCGGATAGATGCTGAGATCCATGTATGGGGATGTGACCATGTATTCAACTTCTGACACATCCAGAACACAAGAAGAAGAAGAGATGCAAAGTTGCCCACTCACTGGCTAGTCCAGGAAAGTTACACACATAACTACCACTGTAAACAAACACTCAAGAAGCTGACCAAAGACAATTACAAAAAAGGAAAATCTCATACAGGACTCCAGTTGCAGGTGGACCCAAAACTACAGAGCTCATGAAGGCAATTAAGACACCATTGCCTCAGCAGGAATAATAAACATTAATGCTTGCACCAAAACATACCTCTCATAAGAATCACGAAATCTCCATTCTCATGTGAGAGGTTAACACTTCTTTAACCAGCCACAGAGAATTCCAAAGAAGGAAAGACAAAGACCATCAACAGTAGCATGTATAATGACTTCTCTATCACAACTTTCCCACTGACTTCATCAGCTCCCTACAGTGGGTAAAGGCCAGTGAAAACACCAATCTGCATACTGAGTTTCTGCTGCACATCCAGAGGCAATGGGAAGACTCGGCCATGCTACTGGCTAGCAACAAACAACACAAGGAGACAAGAAAAAAGAGAAAAACATGACAGGATAAACAAAACACACAGAAAAGGACAGCAGAGAAGAACAAAGACCAAGTGGGCTTACAAGAAGCTCCCCACTCAAGACTATATACAGATACTCCAAATGCTGAGATTCCAAAAAGGAATTTTCCTTATTGAGCAACCCTCTAGTCCTCTTTAACAGAAATCTTTAGAGGGTAGCCTTTAGAGGGTAGACAATAAGACAGACCATCTGAGAGACAAAGAACTCTTTACAACTACAAAGCCTCAAAAACCTGTAAACTTGACTATCAATAACTCCCAACTTAGCAGCAATTGAGATATTGGAATGAAAATGAGGCAAGTGAATCATTTCAATACCTGAATACTCTGGTTGAGAATGTTTGTCAAAGATATCACAGGATATGCCTGAAGGACATTGTTTCACATCCAGATCCAAGACGTTACAAGAGAAGCCTTTAGAAGTACAATTCAACTCACAATATGTTTTCAGGTATATGCTGCCACCAAAAGAGTCTTGGTTTAGTTACGTAAAATTCTCAAAGTCTGGAAAATCAGGAACAAAAAAAATCATCCACAAACCTATGAACAAGGGGCAATCTATGAAGCACAACAGGACATGTGTTATTCTTCAAGAGACACTTTAGGAAATCAAACTCATAGGAAAAGAGATAGAAATTAGCTAAATAGACAGCACAATTAGTACCCATCAGGATATCAATACATGTCCATGAGCACAATGACAAAAATGAAGAAACAAATTATCTAGCAAGAAATCCAACCAAGAGATCAAATCTGAAGCCTCTGCAACTTTAAAGCTATGAAGGTTTTCAACAGAATCTCTTCTTTATTCAGCCACAAAAACCTAAAGTTCAAAGCAGATATTTGAACCAACAAAAACCTGAAACAATGATGCTTCAACATCCAATGAAACACTTTATTGATCAGAACTTTCATATAAGCTTTTAGATCAAGTAGGTCAATTTTAGTGTATACAGTTGAGAAATCAAAAGACCACAACAGGAGTGGAGAAGTTTTATCAACTTCCGATCTTGAAAAATCAACTTGTTTTATTACTTCCACTACTCCTGTCGAGTCATTGAAAATCCAACAAATAACACAAGGAACATCTGCCTTTCTGCGTTTTGACACCCAAAGGTCATTGACCATAGGAAAAATAGCTTTGTAGAAAGAACTCAGCCACTTAGAATCTTCAGTAAGAGAAGTAGAGCTGGCTGCACAAATAAATTGAACTGAAACTTGTAGAGCAGGGGGAAAAAAGCATGTGAAAGCTACCTACATCAGAGGGGTACAAGCACCCATTTGATTCCAGAAAATATGCAGCTGGATACAACATTCATGATCAAATTGAAAAACATTTCAAAGTCAAATTCATCAAACATAGAGGCCAAGAGTTTATTTCTGTGTTTGTGCGTAGCCTCTTACACATTCTGATAGAGCATTCGGACCAAGCAAATAGAAACATGATCATGGCTGTTCCATTCAGTAGCAATGCTGAAGCTTTTCGTTCTCTCTATAATTCTCTGCAAACCTGCACATGAAACATGGCAGAAGAAGAAGCAGTAGTCAAGCCACAACTTCAAAGCCCTTTCTGATTGAAAAGTCTCTCTCTGTCAGGTAATCTTGTTATAAATGTGAAACCCCATGCTAAGCTAAGCTAACAGATTTAACACTAGTTAAACATCTGAAAAAACTGCATGAACTCCAAACCCTGATTGGAGCAACCACATCCTGCAAGCAAATAGATTCAAACCCTAAAAACCAGATGGCAATTACAATTGATCTCCCACAAATTATTGAAACAAGATTGAAAAGAAAAAAATTTAAATCCATTCTGGAGAGTGCCTTTCTGTTAGATTAAACTGGAATGCAACCAACAAACAAATAAGAAAGTACTCTATCAGGTAGCAAAACTAGGCAAATGCTGCAGTCACAGAGTCCGGGATACTGGAGGGAAATGAGGTGGGATTCATCAAGCTGAAGCTGAAGAAAAGGATAGCAATGAGACTTAGGAAAGAACCCGATTCACAAAACTAGCAGAACTGAATCTTGCCACCATAACAGCAGTCATATACTTCGCTAGAGGGTTAACCAGACGTTCTAGGGTTTCGAAGGAAGAAGGAAAACAAGACATTGAAGACGGAAAGCAGCTCGAATCTGCACAAAACCTCTAAAATGCATGTGCGGCCTAGAAGCTGGTAACTTGAAATCCGGGATTTAAAAGGAAGAAGAAAAACAAGACATTGAAGACGAAAGCAGCTCGGACCTGCACAAAGCTTCTAAAATGCATGTGCGGCCTAGAAGCTGGCAATTGGAAATCCGCAGAAAGTACGCAAATCTTCACAGACAGTGGTGAATTTTTTTTTATAAAAAGTGGCATTGGGGCATCTCTCTCTGATCCTTCACCTTGAATGAGGCGATCCGACGAGAGTTATGCAACGATATAGACGAAGATGCTGAGCAGAAGAGCGTCCTGAAGCACCGCGAGCGCATCGAGCGACCCAGAAGCACCACAGCGCAGCTGAGGAAAGAATAAGAGTCGAGGTCCCCAAATGCCGTCCCAAAGTGATGTCCGTAAAATCTGGGGATCTCGAAACTCTGTACATCCATCCGACCATGGACATCTGTCCGACTTTGTCCCCATCTTAAGTGGGGCTGAGAAACATAAATAAAATTCAAATCCATTAAATATTGTTACAATTTAGTATTGAAATGTTGTAAATAATGTGTACTTAAGTTATAAAGATTACTTTCAATTGATTAATTATTTGTATAAAATGTAATTCAACATATACTACAATTAGGACTTAGGGTTAAGAATTTAATTTTTTAAAATATTTTTTGAATCAATTTTAAATGTAAAATCTATATTTTTATTTAATATTGGAATAAAGTGCCAAAACATATTTTTTACTAATGTGAATAAAACTCAAATCATAATTCTATAATATTTTAAAACATTGAATCAATGTTTATACAATGCAAATGTAAGGTTTGTTCAGCATTTTTTTGTGGAAGAAATTCACCATTTTGCAATATGGTCAAGGGAACCAATTGAAAATTTTCAGAAATAAAATATAAAAGGTTTAGGGGTTTTTTGAATTTTGAATGTAAAGTTTATTAATAGTATTATTTATATTTTAATATAAAATTTCCATATTTTCTGTGGTTTGAAATATATTTATATATAATAATGTTATTAAAATATTGAATAAAATACTTTAAATGATGTGAAATTTATTGTGTTATTTATTTGAATGTTAATTTAATACAATTCAATACTACCCTGAACTAGTGCAATAAAAAGAAAAGGTAAATGCTATCTACACCAAAACCTTTAATTTTTTTTTCAATTTTCTCATGTTGCACCAAAAGTGGTGATCAACCACAAGAAGATTTAACCAAATCTGGAAATCCCATACCGTGTTAACCAACCATTGAATTCTATGAACTAAATATGGAAATTTTATAAATGTGGGTATTTATTTGAAATAAAATGCGAATAGTTTTTTGAACCTTGTTGCTTGTAATTAGTTTCTAGAAACAAAATGTTGAATTTTGATCACAAATAAAATCATTGTAATTCAATATTAATACAATAAAGACGTGAAGTTTAGAGTTAATTTGAACAAATGTGGTATTTAAAGTAACATGATATTATTTAGTTCTTGAATTATTGATATGTAATTTTAGAATTGAATATTTATTAATAGGTTTTTTTCTATAATAATTCATAATATGTTTAAATATTATAACTTATGATATAAATATAAAATATTATCACGCCTTTCAATTTTTATTTATAATTATATTTTAAACATTCCCTATTACATGTAGGTGTTGCATTTGGTGGAAAAGATGCACCTAAATAACTTAAATGATAAAAGGAACAATTTTTTGCAATACTTTGGTTAATCAAAGTTTATTAAATAAAGGGGGACTTTTGGTGATGTTACACAATGTAGATTTATATATGTATTATGAGAAGCTTGGAAACCTTAAACCCTTGAAGTTTGGAAAAAATAAAGCATGCCCATAGTCAATCAAAAAATGAAGGTATTGGTAGTTGTTTTAAGGATTTTTATTATAAATATATGTTGGATATTTCCTATTGCATTTGGTGGACAATACTTCCCTAAGTAACCTTAGATGATGAGGGACTAAATTTTTGCAATACCTGCATAATAAAAACCTATTAATTGAAAGGGGGCCTTTAGTGAGGTTACACAATATATATTATGTAGGTATTGCGAGAAGCTTACTATGGTAATACTACATTATAGAAATAGTGACAAAATTGCTTTTATGATCACCTAATAGTTATTTTAAAACTCCAACAATGTAAATATTACAAATTGGGGTTTGGAGAAAATGTGGCATGCCCACAATCAATGCTTGCAATTAAAAATGAAAGCATTGCAAGTTGGTTTAATTTTTTTATATAAATATCTTTTGCAAACTTCATATTGCTTTTGGTCCACTAAATGTAGATATTGCATTTGGTGGACAAGATGCACCTAAACAACTTTAAATGATGAAAAAACAAGTTTTTGCAGTAACTACATGATCAAATGTTATTAAATCAAAGGGAGTTTTTGGTGAGATTACACAATATATATTTATGTAGGTATTGCAATAAGCTTGTTGTGTTAGTATTACATTGTAGGAATAATGACAAAATTACATTTGTGACCACCCTAACAATGACTAAAAAACTTCAATGATGTAGGTATGACAAATTGGAAATGGGGCATGCAAATGTAAGAGGCTTTGCATAACCAACTTTATTCACCTGGATTGTTTCAGCAAGGTCATCATCCTTCTTAATTCGTGAGAAGCACTAGGAGGGATAAACCCCACCCCCCACATAAATATGCCAATGAAACCTAAAAATTTGTCAAAGATGAACCTTACCAATAAAGTTCGACAAACTTCTCCAAGGCCTTGTGCTTCAATTTGAAGTTGATCCCATCTAATTTTATTCTTTGATCAATCAATTGATTTCTTTTGTTCCATGTTTGCCATCATTGCGAGTTGCTCAAAATATGAGAGTTTATGGAATGGTGGTTTTTTTACCTTGGTCCCCCAACACGAGTAGATGGATAGCCATATTTACCTACCTCCATGTGAAGCTCATGTTTGTTGTCCAAATGTCGATGAAACAACCATTTAATGACATAAGTAGCAGTGCATCCATTGATCTTGCACACGCACTTTGACCCTCATGCATCCAATCTACATTTTCCATTGCATCTTTGGGTGAAAGCATGATCAATTAGACACTATGTGATACTTGTCTGCATAAATGGAAAGTAGCCATAAAATACACTTTCATATAGTAAATTTTAAAATATTGTTTATTCCAATTATCAATATGGGCATGTTCTTGGACTTTATGCCAATGATATAAAAAAGTTACATGTTTAATGTCCGTTTAAGTAGATTTTTCACAACTACAAATTTTATTTTATTTTTCTTTCCAAGCACATGTTTCATAGAAAGTAGGCTTAAAGTAGTAGAAATATTGGATTTTTCTAAAATCTTGGATATTGCTATTTTCAAATATACTTATGTTCTTTCAACTTTTACTTTAAAAATAATAATACATCAAGCTTTCTAATGTAAAAGTATTTTTGAACATAATTTGGCTAGTATGTTCCAAAAATATCTTTAACCTATTTTTATTATACAAAAGTTTTGCAAACTTTGTATACAACAAATTATAAACCTGCTATTGAGTAACATGATGGTTTGATAATGATTGAAAACATTTTGACTCTACTTTCTTGCATTTATCTACAAAAATATGACTACATGAATGATAACTACTTTTTGAGTCTAATTGATCATGCTTTCACCCCTTTTGTGGTACTTCTCCATGATCTTTTTCATGTGAAACCACCTCAACCCCTAAAAAAAAACATCTTATCAAATGAATGTGCATATTGGTCAAAAAAAATGAAATGCTCATAAATTATGAAGGTATTGTAATTAGACTAGCTAGTAAACCTTAGACATGATGAAGGTACTACAAACAAACCCTACATCTTGCACCCGTAATTTTAGGCTATTGTTTGGTATTATTATTTAAACATATGGGTATTGCCTAGAAAAAAATGGGCAAAAAAATAGCCCATCCCCACTCTCAAATCGAAAATGAAAATGGGATGGGATTTTTTATGCACAATGTTTGTGCTACATTAAACTTTTTAAAACCCTAGCATGTGAAACACATAATCCATCACAACATATTTACCTTCAAAAGTAGGAGTATAAATGATAATTCTTTGCTCTACTTCAATTTATTCCTCAATTGCTATGACATTCATTTGTTACTAATTATGCTAGTTGACGCCTTTCATTGGTGTCTAGGTTTGTTCCCCGGATGCGTCATCCTAAAAAAACCAATGGTTAATGTATTTTGTTCTTTCTTTAATTCATCAATTTTATCCTCATTTACAAACACATCATTAAAAAAACATGGCCAAAAAACACACAACTATTTTGACAAAAATTAATCCAAAAACAAAAAGTTTGAATTTCCCCAACAATGGTGGTAATTCATGGCTAATTGTCACCATTGCAAAGGAGCTTCACTAGAAGAAAAACATGTATTTTCTATTGCTCTTTGCGATTAAATTTTAGTCGCAAGAGACATTTTGCAATTAAAATCCTTTTAGTCGCCTAAAACAAGTCGCATGTGATAAACTAGTCGCAAATGACAAAGAATATTGTATGAAAAAAAAAATCAACAAATACATTTCATCCTTTGACTCCATTGTATACGTATTGTCACATGCGACTAATATGCAACTATTTTGGTCACAATTGAAGGCAAATCATGTGTTACCACGTGTCTTAATGTATTATTATTATTATTATTATTATTATTACTATTATTTTGAAATAATCTAAAACATTTAATTCAAAGACTTGGATGATCTTATATTATGACACGTGGCCCAATGTAAATATGCCATGTGGGATTTTAAAAATTAATTTAATAAAAATATTAATATTAGGTTAGTAGGTACATAAATAGGTGCCTACAATCCTTACCTACCTACCTACCTATTTAGGTAAAAAAATAAATAAATAGGTTTTACCTCCCTAGGCTAAATACTTATTCATATAGGTAGGTACTTAAGTAGGTAGGTACATAGGCTGACCTAGATGGGTAGGTCAAACTAGGTACTTACCGAGCTAAATAGATAAATAGGTTAAGGAAGTATGTACTTTAGAATTGTGCATTATTTGTTTTTTTGTTTTGGGTTGAACCTTTTGATTAGCTCATCCCATGTGCACAAATTTCTTAATGTGAAATTGCATAGCCACACCCCTTTGTTTATATAGTGTTCAAAATAGGAATGGAGAACAAACAATATGGGATAAGTTTTGAAAATTGCAACTTCCTTACAAACTAAGTTGTAATTCCAAAACTTTCTTCATCCCTTACTTTTAAGGTTTTTAGATTTTGAAACAATTCAAGTATTAGATAATTAAATAATCATTTAATTCATAATGATGAAATTTACATATATTTAAATTATAAACTATCCACTACAAATATTCAATATTTATTATCAATTACTTAAATAAGTAATACCATCTTCATATTTGATAAACTAGCTATCTAGTTACTCACAACTTATTAATACATAACTCATAAATAATAAAATATTTAAAATTATTTAATTACTTTTCAGAATCTGATCGAACTATATATAATATAATTAATATGAAATTAATTTAATGACTATAATTTCAAATTAAATATTTTAAATATTTATTTTAAAATTATATATCATGAATTAACAATTGTTATTAGAAAGCAAATTCTTACACAAAATTTTGAACAATTATTATTCAACTAATTACATTATTTATTGTATAATAGAATTTATTTTTATAAAAATTATTATAAGTCAAATAATTTTTTCTCTTGGTAATTATTAACTATAAATACAATAATTTGTTAAACATAACATTAATTTTCATAATTACTGTAAAATTACTATAAAATATTTATCATAGATGATTAATCACAGA
>Ga0116229_10004122_pt1 | contig 23841 bp, 18 predicted proteins | sample S1TSphgellanicum_3_FD_87313 | JGI IMG/M metagenome (GOLD analysis project Ga0116229, IMG submission 87313) | Host-associated microbial communities from peat moss isolated from Minnesota, USA - S1T2_Fc - Sphagnum magellanicum MG | ecosystem: Host-associated > Plants > Peat moss > Unclassified...
ATCCAGACCAGCCACGAGGGTCCGCCCACCTTCGCCCCGATCGAGCCAATGGAGAACATGACCAGAGCCGGTACGCCGCTGGCGATCCAAAAGGCGCCGGTCCAGTCGATTCCGCGCTTCAAGCCGCCGACCTCGGACACCGCCGAACCCAGAGTCACGCCATCAGCCGCCGCCATTCCCGCCTCCGCAAGCCCCGGCGAATAGTTCGTGTAGATAAAAAAAGTTGTCAATAAAGAAAACTGGAGCAGCTATGGGCAGGGGGATGGAGCCTCGCTAAAGCCCGCTGGACAGGGCGTCTCCCCTAGCGTAATTTTCTCTAGAAGCAAAAACGTTTCCTTCGGAGCTTCGCGCCAACCTTGACGCGCTATTCCTTCCTGTCCCTGGCGGCGCAGGCCCTGAACGGCCATCGCGGCTGGTCGCCGGCCTGGCGCGACGCCTCGCCTGCGCCGGCCTATGACGTCGTCATTATAGGCGGCGGCGGGCATGGACTGGCCACCGCCTACTATCTCGCCAGGGATCATGGGATCGCTTCGGTCGCAGTGCTTGAAAAGGGCTGGATCGGCGGCGGCAACGCCGGGCGCAACACCACCATCATTCGCTCCAACTACGAACTGCCCGGCAACGCGCCTTTCTACGAAACCGCGATGAAACTTTGGGAGGGGCTGGAGCAGGACCTCAACTACAACGCCATGGTCAGCCAGAGGGGCGTGCTCAACCTCTTCCATTCCGACGCCCAGCGCGACGCCTACGCGCGCCGCGGCAACGCCATGCGGATGCACGGCATCGATGCAAAGCTGCTGGACCTGGCCGACGTCCGCCGTATGGCGCCCTTCCTGAACTATGATCAGGCGCGCTTTCCGATCCAGGGCGGCCTGTTGCAGCGGCGCGGCGGCACGGCGCGTCATGACGCGGTGGTCTGGGGCTACGCCCGCGCCGCCTCCAACCGCGGCGTCGATATCATCCAGAATTGCGAAGTGACAGGTGTGGTTCGCGACGCAAAGGGCGCCGTGACAGGCGTGGAGACCACGCGGGGCGCCATTCGCGCCAAAAAGGTCGGCCTCGCCGTCGCCGGACACAGCTCCCGCGTGGCGGCCATGGCGGGCCTTCGGCTGCCGATCGAGAGCCACGTCCTGCAGGCCTTCGTGTCGGAGGGGCTGAAGCCGATTATTCCGGGCGTGATCACCTTCGGGGCCGGCCACTTCTACATCAGCCAGTCGGACAAGGGCGGGCTGGTGTTTGGGGGCGATATCGACGGCTACAACAGCTATGCGGCGCGGGGGAACCTGCCCGTGGTGGAAGACGTCTGCGAGGGGGGCATGGCGCTCATGCCCATGATCGGTCGAGCCCGCCTGCTCCGCAGCTGGGGCGGCGTGTGCGACATGACGATGGACGGATCGCCGATCATCGATAAGGCGCCGATCCCCGGCCTCTATCTCAATGCGGGCTGGTGCTATGGCGGGTTCAAGGCCACGCCGGGATCAGGGCTCTGCTTCGCCCACCTGATCGCGCGCGATGCGCCGCACCCGAGCGCTGAGGCGTTCAGGCTCGACAGGTTCGCCACCGGTCGGGTGATCGATGAAAAGGGCCAGGGCGCCCAACCCAATCTCCATTAGGCGAAGCGGCTATGCGTATCCCCTGCCCCTTTTGCGGCGATCGCGACGCGCAAGAGTTCGTCTATCGCGGCGACGCGTCCGTCGCGGCGACGGGAGCGCCGGACGATCTCTATCTGCGTGAAAACCCGGCTGGGCCGATGGCGGAGCACTGGTATCACGCCCGAGGCTGTCGCCAGTGGCTGGTGGTCGTTCGCGACACCCGCACCCATGAGATCCACAGCGCAACCTTCGCCAAGGCCATCGCCTCGTGAGCCGCCTGCCCCAAGGCGGTCTGATCGATCGCAGCCAACCGCTGAGCTTCACCTTCGATGGCCGCAAGCTGGGCGGGTTCGCCGGCGACACCCTGGCCTCCGCCCTGATCGCCAATGGCGTCGAATTGGTCGGCCGGTCGTTCAAATACCATCGACCCCGCGGGATCATGACCGCCGGCCCGGAGGAGCCGAACGCGCTCGTGACGCTCGGCCAAGGCGCTCGCGCCGAGCCCAATACTCGGGCCACCACGGTCGAGCTCTTCGACGGTCTCAGCGCCACGAGCCAGAACCGCTGGCCGAGCCTGAAACTTGACCTGTTGGCCGCAAATCAGCTGGTCGCGCCTCTGCTGGTCGCGGGCTTCTACTACAAGACCTTCATGTGGCCTGAGCGGTTTTGGGAGCGGGTTTATGAGCCGCTGATCCGCCGTGCGGCAGGCCTTGGGGCGCTATCTGGCGAACCTGATCCGGACGCTTACGACCGCGACCACGGCTTTTGCGATCTCCTGGTGATCGGCGGCGGCCCCGCTGGCCTGAGCGCCGCGCTGACGGCGGGGCGGGCAGGCCTGCGCGTTATCCTAGCCGAGGAGGATGGGCGCCTCGGCGGACGCCTGCTCAGCGAGCGGCAGATCATCGACGACAGGCCGGCCCAGGATTGGGTCGACGCGGTGTCGGTCGAACTGGCGAGCCTCGCCAATGTCCGTGTCCTGGTTCGCACCTCAGTCTTTGGCGTCTATGACGGGCGCACCTATGGCGCCGTGGAGAAGGTTTCGGACCATCTGCCAAGCTCACCGCCAGGCCAGCCCCGCCAACGGCTCTGGAAGATCGTCGCCGGTCGCGCCCTGCTGGCGACGGGCGCCGCCGAGCAGCCGATCGTATTCGGCGGTAACGATCGGCCGGGGGTCATGCTCGCCTCGGCGGTCTCGACCTACCTCAATCGGTTCGCAGCCGCCCCCTTGGATGTGCGCGCCGGGCGCGCGGTGGTGTTCACCACCGGCGACAGCGGCTGGTCCGCGGCGGAGGACCTGGTCGAGGCGGGGGTCCATGTCGCCGCAGTGATCGACAGCCGGCCCGAGGGGGCGGCGCTGAGCCACGATCGATTGGCCAAGGCCGGCGTTCGTATTTTGCGAGGCGCTGTCGTCGCCGACGCCCTGGGCTCACAGCTGAAGGCCGTGCGGGTGCGCGACAGCCAGGGGCGAGAGATCCGGATCGCCGCCGACCTCCTGGCGGTGGCGGGGGGATGGGCGCCCTCGATCGGGCTGGGCGCGCACCTGGGTCGCAAGCCCGTCTGGTCCGAAGATCTCCAGGCCTTCGTCATGGGCCAAGGCGTACAGGATCTGACACCCATCGGGGCGGCCGCAGGACGATATAGCCTTGGCGACGCCCTTCTCGACGGCCGGCGGGAAGCCGAGCGGATCGCTGGGGAGCGGGGCCTCACGGCGGCCTCAGGGCCTACGCCCAAGGTGATGGCGCCCAAGGTGATGGCGCCCACGCCGCTCGCCGCCAGCCCGGTCCGCCAAGTCTCAGGCCATAGGTCCAAGGCCTTCGTCGATTTCCAAAACGATGTGACCGACACGGACGTCGCCCTCGCCGTGCAGGAGGGCTTCACCTCGGTCGAGCACGTGAAGCGCTACACCACGCTCGGCATGGCGACCGACCAGGGCAAGACCAGCAATCTCAACGGCCACGCCCTGCTCGCGGCCGCCACAGGTCGGTCCATCGGCGAGACGGGAACGATCCTGTCTCGTCCCCCTCATCAGCCTGTCAGCATCGGTGTGCTCGCCGGTCCGCACCGCGACGCCCATTTTCGCCCGACCCGTCGGACGCCCGGCCACGGCTGGGCGCAGGCGAACGGCGCCAGCTTTGTCGATGCCGGATTGTGGACGCGCGCCCAGTGGTTCGCACGACCGGGCGAGAAACACTGGCTCGACACCGTCAATCGCGAGGTCATGGCGGTGCGCACGGGCGTCGGCGTCTGCGACGTCTCCACCCTCGGCAAGATCGAGGTTCGGGGGCCGGACGCGGCGATCCTGTTGGACCGGCTCTACGCCAATACCATGTCGACGCTGGCCGTGGGCCGGTGCCGTTACGGCCTCATGCTGCGCGAAGACGGCTTCGTCATGGACGACGGCGCAGTCACCCGCCTCAGCGAGCAGCAGTTTTTCCTCACCACCACCACGGCGAACGCCGCTCGCGTCATGCAGCACATCGAGTACGCCCGCCAGGTGCTCTGGCCAGACCTCGACGTCACCGCCTGTTCCCAGACTGAGCAATGGGCGACGTTCGCCGTCGCCGGCCCCCATTCGCGCCGCGTGCTCGACGCCATGACGCTCGATCTCGACGTATCCGACGCCGCCCTGCCCTATATGTCGGCGACGCAAGGCCGCTGGCGAGGCGGCGCGTTGCGCCTGTACCGCCTCTCCTTCTCCGGTGAGCTCGCCTACGAAGTCGCATGCCCCGCCGATCGGGGCCAGATCCTGGTCGAAGCGCTGTTCGACGCCGGGCGCGAGCTGGAGATCACGCCCTATGGGGTGGAGGCGCTGAGCGTGCTGAGAATCGAAAAGGGACACGCCGCGGGCGCTGAGCTGAACGGCCGCACGACCGCCCACGACCTGGGCCTTGGCCGACTGCTGTCCAAGACCAAGCCCTTCATCGGTCGGGAGATGGCGGCCCGCCCTGCCCTGACGGCGCCCGATCGCCCGAGACTGGTCGGCCTGAAGCCGATCCGCCCTGCAGACCGGATTCGCGCCGGCGCGCACCTTGTGTCGCCAGGCGTCGCCCCGATCGCGCAGAATGATGAAGGCCATGTGACCTCCGCCGCCTGGTCGCCGAGCCTGCACAGCCATGTCGCCCTGGCCCTCCTGAAACGCGGCCCGGACCGCCATGGCGAGCGGATCATCGTCCACGATCCGGTTCGCGGCGCCGATGTCGAAGCCAAGGTGACGTCTCCGGTCTTCATCGATCCCGAGGGGAGCCGGCTGCGTGGCTGACTGCGTCAAAATCACCGCGCTGACGGGACCGCGCTTAGCCACGATCATCGCGCGCAAAGGCGTAGACGCCTTGCACATCGGGGCGGCGTTGGGCCTAGAGGCGCCGTCGCGCCCCGGACGCGCGGCGAACGACCGCCTCGCCCTGGTCGCCACCGCGCCCAGCGCTTGGCTGGCGATCGCGGACGCTGACACGGGCGAACATTGGCTAGAGGACTTGACGCAGAGTCTTAGCGACCTGGCGGCCGTGTTCGACCAATCCGGCGCCTATTGCGTGTTCAGGCTCGAGGGGCCCGCCGCGCGCCAGACGCTGCAACGCGGGATCGCCATCGACCTGGACTTCGCCGTGTTCGGCCCAGGCGACGCCCTGGTCTCATCCTTGGCCCATCTGGATGTCATCGTCTGGCAGGCCGGCGGCGAGGAGAGCTTTGATGTCGCCGTGTTCCGAAGCTATGCGGACGCGTTTTTGGCCTGGGCTCAAAGGGTGATGGCGACGTTCGGCTGACGGCCGGCGTGATCGCTCGACTTTAGCCACGTTCAAGTCTATACTTTAACGGATGTAGAATTTGAACCGACCCAAAGGATCATACCTTCATGATCAAGACTCTGGGAATATATGCGCCATTTGTTATATGCCTCATGTTGGCTTTATCGAGCGGTCTGGGGCTATTGGAATACCGCCACGATCATGTTTTTGGACTTTTGGTTCGCATCTTCATATTTTTGATCAGCATCATCTGGGGTATTTTTACTTTTTTGCGCATTCGAAAAGAGCAGCAGCTTAGCCTGGGTCCTTCCGCGTAATACTCGTTAGATCTCCGTCTAACCCTTGGCGGTGCGCTTAGTCTTTTGAGGATCGTCAAATGGCAGGGGCTGGGCGGTGGCCGGCGCCGTCAAGGTCGCGCCCCTCAGCTCCATCGCTACGCCGGGCTTGGCGGCGTCCACGTCCAGCCGCGCGATGGCGAGGGAGCGGCCGGTAAGGGTGGAGGTCATGGCGCAGGTCACCACGCCGACCTTTCGCTCGCCGATGAAAAGGGCGTCGCCCCCCTCGGCCGCGCGATCTGCGGCGATCTCGACGCCATAGATCTTGAACCGCTCCCGTCCCTTGGCCTGGTAGTGGGCGTGGGCGCCGCGGAAGTTGGTCTTCCCAGGGCTGACGGTGAAGTCGAGGCCCAGCTCCCACAAGGTGTCGCCCGGCGGATCGGTCTCGAACGGGTAGACTTGCGAATTGTCGAACGGAAAGAACAGCAAATAGCTTTCGACCCGGAGCAGATCGAGGGTCGTGAAAGCCGTCGGCGTGATACCGAGATCAGCCCCCTCGTCCAGAATCCGATCCCAAATGAGGCCGGCGTCCACGCCGCGACAGAAGATTTCGTAGCCCCGCTCGCCAGTATAGCCGGTGCGGGAAATCATCACGGGCGCCTTGAACAGCGTCGTCGAGATGTGGCGGAAGTAGCCGAGCTCTCGAATGGCCGGCACATGCCGCGCCAGGAACTCCACCGCCGCCGGCCCCTGCAGCGACAGATCGTGCAGATCGTCATCGAACAGCATGGCGCAGTTGCGGCCCCCGACCGCCGCCGCCAGCACCTCGTGCGCGGACCCGCCGCCATGGACGACGAGCCAGGCGTTGGGACCCGTGCGATACAGGATGCCGTCGTCGATGAACTTGCCATCCTCGCTCAGGAACGAGGTATAGGCGCATTGGCCCGGCAGGATCTTTTCCACATTGCGTGTCTGGGCGTAGTCGAGCACGCCGCTGGCGTGGGGGCCCATCAGATGAAGTTTGCGCAAGCCGGACACGTCCATCAGGCCGGCGCGCGTACGGATCGCCACATGATCGGCGGCCAAATCGTGGGCGTAGGTCCAGGCCGTGCCCATGCCGATCCAGTCTTCGAGCTTTGACCCCAGCGCGCGATGCCGATCCGCCAGGGCCGAGGTTCGCCAGGAGTGGGTCATGCACGTCGTCTCCAGAAATGACCATCTACGCTAAGCCACGACATCCTAGAGAAACAAGTTTTATCATGGGGAACTGCTCAAAATGGCGTCGGCGTGGCGGGTTACGATGCCTGGCAGCGTTTGAGCGACGAGTTCACGTTGACAAGTTTTTTCCTCTGAAGAATCTCTGAGCGCGTCGGCGCCCGCCGATGGCGAGGGCCCGATGAACGATCAGGGGATCAAGAGCAGGCCGAGCTACCGCCCCCTGAGCCTGGACCGCACGGGCCGGCGCCACCTGCTGGTATGTGATGGAACGCCGGAGGCGGGCGCGTTTGCCGCGGACACGACGGCCCGAGACTTTGATGAGCGATGGACGATCTCGCCTCCTCTCCTCTCCGGCTTCGCAGGGGACGAGAAGACCGGCGCGCCGTCTGATAGAATGTTCCGCGGCGAAACCGAGCTCCTGGCCAGGCTCGACCATCGCCTGAAGACCGAGCAGATCGGCCTCCGACTCTACGCGACAGGGGCCGAACCCTTCCTGTGGCGCGTCATGGCGGTCGCCGCGGAGGCTGGCATGGGGCGTGACGAGGTGCGCCTGTTCGCCGGGCGGCCGGGGCCGCGACGGGTCTATTGCAACCATTGCGGCGCGATCGCTGAAGGCGTCGTCGCCAATGTTGCGACCTGCCCAGGGTGCGGCGCGGCGCTGTTCGTCCGAGATCACTTCTCGCGCCGCCTGAACGCGTTCGCCGGGATCAAGGTCGATGCGGAGGTCCCAGGCGACGTCCCTGCGATCGAAGTTCTTTACGCATGACCATGCAAGCCGGTCTGAACCCGACGCCTCTCAAACTGCGTGTACGAGCGATCGAGACCCTCGCGCCCCGCCTGAAACGGCTGAGTTTAGCATCGGCGGACGGGACGGCCTTGCCGCCGCCACCGCCCGGATCGCATCTGACCCTGACGCTGCCCATCGATGGCGGCCGAACGCGGTCCTATTCCGTCGTCAGTCCAACCCACGAACGCGACGCTTACAGCCTGATCGTTCGCCATGCAGACCGGTCACGTGGCGGCTCGGCCTATATCCACCATCATCTGGCGGTCGGAGACCTGATCGACAGCGCCGTTCCAACCAGCCAGTTCAGCCTCCATAGCCTGGCGCGCAAGCACCTGCTGATCGGGGGCGGCATTGGGCTCACGCCGCTGCTCTCCTTTCTGCACGCCTTGCAGATACGAGGCCGGGCGCTTGAATTGCACCAGATTTGCCGCGCCGATGAAGCGGACGCCTTCAGGGGCCTTCTTGAGCCCTTCGCCGGTCCGGACATTCATCTGCATACTGGCCGGGCCGGGCTGGACCTGCAGGCGATCCTGAGTCGACAGCCTCTAGGCGCCCATCTCTATGTTTGCGGGCCTGAACCCTTGATGACCGCCGTGGAGGCTGCGGCCACAAGCGTCGGCTGGCCGGCCAGCGCCCAGCATCAGGAAAGCTTTGGGGCCAGCGGCGGCGCGCCATTCATCGTTCGCCTCGCGCGATCCGGCCGCGACGTCGCCGTCGGCGAAGACGAGAGCCTGCTGGAAGCCCTAGAGGCCGCCGGCGCCAACCCGCCGGCGCTCTGTCGGGGCGGGGCGTGCGGCGAATGCGTGACGGTGGTGATCGATGGCGAGCCGGACCATCGAGATCACTTCCTTTCGGTCGATGAAAAAGCGTCTGGGCGGCTGGTCATGCCCTGTGTCTCTCGCGCCAAAACGGCCCTTTTGACCCTGGACCTCTGACGAGCGCGCCGATGACCATCGCCTTCAAACCCAACGAAAGCTTCCGGCCGCCATTCGCCTATTCCAACAGCGACGCGGGCATCTTGCGCTTTCCGTTTCCCTTCCCATCGGACGCCTACATGTATTCCGTCAATCTGGAGCCCCATGTGCGCGGCGGCCCGACGGAGGCGTTTTCCGCCGTATTCGACGTGGATGAGCACTACATCGCCGAATGCCGCGAGCGAGACCTGGTGCTGGGTCAGGACCCCAAGCGCTGCCTCGTTCTGCCCCACATGATGTCGGCGCAGTGGGATACGGTCGAGCTCATCATGGAAAGTCTGGCGGAGGACTATCCCGATCTCTTCAGCCTTGAGCGCGACGGCGATCGCTGGACCTGGACCAACCGTCCTTTGCAAATCCGCGATGCGTTCGTGTTCGGCGAGGCGAACAGCCTGCCCTGCCCGCCGTTCGAGTACATCACGCGCCAGGCCCAGGGCGATTTCACGCTCCAGGATCAGAGAGGGGGCGACCTGTTCATGGACGGCGGAATGGTCACCACCCAAGCGGACTGGTCGCTAGCGTTTGATCTGGGGATGAGCTTCCACGAGTGGCACGGGCCGGTTCCCCTCGCCCACGAGGCCGGCGTGTTCGACCGCGCCCTGCAGTATCTGTTAAGGCTTCAGTACGGCAAACCCGTCCGCCGGCTGAACTGGACGCTGACAGTCAATCCCCGTCTGGATACGTCGCCCGAAAATTATCCGAACTGGGGGCCTGACAAGACGACTGTCACGCCGGCGAATGTGGGGGAGAAACTGCATGTTCGGGTGGAGCTTCAGACGCTGTTCCGCCTCCCCCGCTCCAACGCGATCCTGTTCGGAATCAGAGCCTATCTGGCGAGTTTTGCCGAGCTGGTGCGCGTGCCCAAATGGGGCCGCAGGCTGCACCGGGTGCTGCGCGATCTGCCGCCGGAACTGGTCGCCTATAAGGGCCTCACCCGCTATCACACGACGGCGGTGGACTATCTGGCCGGTTTCGACGACGGGGCCGCCACGACCTTTGGTATTGCGCCAGAGTCTGGCTTGCAGGAAGGTTAGAGATGAGCCGATCCAAACCCGCGCTAGACGAGCCGTCTCTTAGCCCCGGTCCAGACGAATTGCGCACCGGGTCCTCGGCGCCCAATGCGCCGGAGCGCGAGCTGGAGCGGGCGCTGGGCAATCAGATCCGGCTGCGGCGCCGCCAGCACGATCTGTCGGTCTCCGATTTGGCGGCCGCCGCCGGCATCTCCAACGGGATGCTGTCCAAGATCGAAAATGGAGCGATCTCCGCTTCGCTCTCGACCTTGCAGTCGATCGCCGCCGTGCTCCAGGCGCCCCTGTCCTCCCTGTTCGCCTCCTTTGAAGACCGACAGGATTGCTCCTACGTGCCGGCCGGCCAGGGGCTGAACATCGACCGTCGCGGCACCAAGGTCGGTCATGTTTACGAACTGCTGGGTCATGCGCTCCGGGGCGATGTCGCGGTCGAGCCCTATCTGATCTCGCTGTCCGAAAACGCCGCGCCCCATACGGGATTTTCCCATAGCGGCGTGGAGTTCATCTACATGCTGGAGGGCGAAGTCGATTATCGCCATGGGGCCCAAACCTATACGCTCAAGCCCGGCGACGCCCTTCTGTTCGACAGCAGCGCCCTGCATGGCCCGGAACGCATTTCCGGCGTCGCCACCCGCTATCTGTCCATCATCGTCTACCCCCGCACCCCGACCTGAGCGCGGGCGCCCAAACGCTGACGCCGGTTTAGCCACGACCTACGCGCCAAAGACATTTCGTTTAAAGAAAAAAATCTTCTTCAAAATTTGACAGCGCGCCGGTCGGGCGAATATCACTTAGGCGTCAGGACGGTCGTGGAGGAGACCCCGGAATGTGTGGCATTGTCGGGCTGTTTCTGAAGGACCGCGCGCTGGAGCCCGATCTGGGCGCGCTGCTGTCGCAGATGCTGCAGATGATGACCGACCGTGGGCCTGACAGCGCCGGGTTCGCCGTCTATGGAGAGGCCCAAGCGGGCCGCCTGAAACTGACAGTGCGCGGCCAGGACCTGGACAGCGTCGCCGCCCCCCTCGGCGCCGCCTTGGGGCGGCCCGTCGCCGCCAAGGTCCGCGACACCCATCTCGTCTTGTCCGTACCCGAGCCGCAGGCGGCGGCGGCCCGTCAATGGTTGGCGGAGGCGCGCCCCGACCTCAGCCTGATCGGCGCTGGCCGGCGCATTGAACTCTATAAGGAGGTGGGCCTGCCGGCCGAGGTTTCCGAGCGGTTCGGCCTGGCCGAGATGACCGGAACCCACGCCGTCGGCCATACGCGAATGGCGACGGAGAGCGCCGTCACCACCGATGGCGCGCACCCCTTTTCGACCGGGCTGGATCAGTGCCTGGTTCACAATGGCTCCCTGTCCAACCATCGCAGCGTTCGGCGACAGCTGGAGCGGGAGGGCGTCGATTTTGCGACCAACAACGATTCCGAGGTCGCGGCGGGATATTTGAGCTGGCGGCTGCGCCAGGGCGCATCGCTCGAAGACGCACTGAAGGCCAGCCTGGACGATCTGGACGGCTTCTTCACCTTCGTGGTCGGAGCCGAAACCGGATTTGCCGTGCTGCGCGATCCGATCGCCTGCAAGCCGGCGGTCATGGCGGAAACGGACCGATATGTCGCTTTTGGATCCGAATACCGCGCTCTCACCCCCCTGCCGGGGATTGAAACCGCCCGCATCTTCGAGCCCGAGCCCGCTCATGTCTATGCGTGGGAGCGCGCCTGATGCCCGTCGTTGATCTGAAACAGGTCGGCCGGCGGGCGCTGAACGGCCAACTCCATGCGCTGGGGTCGGACACCAATCAGACCCTGTGGCGGATCGAAAATCCGGAAGGTCAACATGCCCTGGCCTGCGGCTTGAATACGCCCATCACGGTCGAGATCGCGGGGCACGTCGGCTATTACTGCGCCGGCATGAACCAGCAGGCCGTCGTGGTTGTCGAAGGCAACGCCGGCGTCGGCGTGGCCGAAAACATGATGTCGGGAAAGGTGCACGTCAAAGGCGACGCCAGCCAGGCCGCCGGCGCCACGGCCCATGGCGGCTTACTCGTGATCGATGGCGACGCCTCGGCGCGCTGCGGCATTTCCATGAAGGGCGTCAGCATTGTGGTGAAGGGATCGATCGGGCCCATGAGCGCCTTCATGGCCCAGTCGGGCGCGCTTGTGGTGCTCGGCGACGCGGGCGAGGCCTTAGGGGATTCGATCTACGAAGCGCGTCTGTACGTCCGCGGACAGGTGCGCAGCCTGGGGTCGGACTGCGTCGAGAAGGAATTGCAGGACGACCAGAAGCGCGAGCTTCGCGCCCTGCTGGACGCCGCCGGCGTCGATCAAGCCGTTCAGGTCGAGGAGTTCCGGGTCTATGGGTCGGGCCGAAAGCTCTACCATTTCAACGTCGACAATGCGGCGGACTATTGAGGCGTCCATGAAGTCCCACCGCACGCCCCGCACAACACCTCGCCCGTCGGCGACCTTTGACGACTATACCCTGTCCGAGATTCGTCGCGCCGCGGCGACGGGCCTCTACGACATTCGAGGCGGCGGGTCCAAGCGGCGGCTGCCTCACTTCGACGACCTGCTGTTCCTGGGCGCTTCGATCTCTCGCTACCCGCTGGAGGGCTACCGGGAGGCCTGCGCCACCCATGTGCGGCTGGGCGGCCGATTTGCGACCAAGCCGATCGAGCTGAAGATCCCGATCACCATCGCGGGCATGAGCTTCGGCTCCTTGTCCGCCCAGGCCAAGGAGGCGCTGGGCCGCGGCGCCAGTCTGGCCGGAACCTCCACCACGACGGGCGATGGCGGCATGACGCCCGAGGAGCGCGCCCACTCAAAGACCCTGATCTACCAGTACCTGCCGTCGCGCTACGGCATGAACCCGGACGACCTGCGCCAGGCGGATGCGATCGAGATCGTGATCGGTCAAGGCGCCAAGCCGGGCGGCGGCGGCATGCTGCTGGGGCAAAAGATTTCCGAGCGGGTGGCGGAGATGCGCAACCTGCCGCCGGGCATCGATCAGCGCTCGGCCTGTCGCCATCCCGACTGGACGGGGCCTGACGATCTGGAGATCAAGATCGAGGAGTTGCGCGAAATCACCGACTGGGAAAAGCCGATCTACGTCAAGGTCGGCGCGACCCGGCCCTATTACGACATCGCCTTGGCGGCCAAGGCCGGGGCCGATGTGGTGGTGCTCGACGGGATGCAGGGGGGCACGGCGGCGACCCAGGAGGTCTTCATCGAGCACGTCGGACTTCCGATCCTGGCCGCCATTCGGCCGGCGGTCCAGGCGCTGCAGGACCTCGGCCTGCACCGCAAGGTTCAGCTGATCGTCTCGGGCGGCGTCCGCAACGGCGCCGACGTCGCCAAGGCCCTGGCGCTTGGCGCAGATGCGGTGTCGATCGGCACGGCCGCGCTTGTGGCGCTCGGCGACAACGATCCGGCGTGGAGCGAAGACTACGCCGCCCTTGGGACCTACGCCGGCGCCTATGACGACTGGCAGGAGGGTCGCGACCCCGCCGGCATCACAACCCAAGACCCGGCTCTAGCCGCTCGATTGGATCCCGTCGCCGCCGGCCGTCGCCTCGCCAACTACCTGGCGGTCTTGACGCTGGAGGCCCAGACCATCGCCCGCGCCTGCGGCAAGAGCCACCTGCACAATCTGGAGCCTGAGGATCTGGTGGCCTTGACGGTGGAGGCCGCAGCCATGGCGCGGGTGCCCCTGGCCGGGACGGATTGGATACCAGGCGGGGACCAGGGACGATGACGCCAGATCTTCACCAGATCGCACGCGACAAGGGGATACGGTATTTCCTGATCTCCTACACCGACCTGTTTGGCGCCCAGAGAGCCAAGCTGGTCCCGGCCTCGGCGATCGGCGGGATGCAGAAGGCCGGCGCGGGCTTCGCCGGATTCGCCACCTGGCTGGACATGACGCCGGCCGATCCGGACCTGTTCGCCCGGCCGGACCCAACCAGCCTCATTCAACTGCCCTGGAAGCCCGACGTCGGCTGGCTGGCGGCGGACCTGTGGATGAACGGCGCCCCCGTCGCTCACGCGCCGCGCAATGTGCTGAAAGCCCAGATCGCCAAGGCGGCGGATCAAGGCCTGCAGATGAAGACGGGCGTGGAGTGCGAATTCTTTCTGATCTCGCCCGACGGCTCAGCCGTGGCCGATGGCGCGGACACCCAGATCAAGCCCTGCTACGATCAGCAGGCGCTGATGCGTCGCTACGATCTTATCACCGAAATCTGCGACGCCATGCAGACGCTGGGATGGCGGCCTTATCAGAACGATCATGAGGACGCCAACGGCCAGTTCGAGATGAACTGGGAATACGACGACGCCCTTGTCACCGCCGACCGGCACGCCTTCTTCAAATACATGGTCAAGGCGCTCGCGGAAAAGCACGGCCTGCGCGCCACCTTCATGCCCAAGCCCTTCGCCAATCTGACCGGAAACGGCTGCCATATGCACGTCTCCATGTGGGACGGCGCCCGCAACGTGTTCGAGACCGAGGCGCCCCCCCCATCGCTATCGCCAATCGCGCTGAACGTCATCGGCGGCGTGATCCATTCGGCAGACGCGCTCGCCGCCTTTCTCAATCCCACGGTCAACAGCTACAAGCGGATCAATGCGCCGCGCACGACCTCGGGCGCGACCTGGGCGCCCAATACGGTGACATGGACCGGCAATAACCGGACTCATATGATCAGAGTGCCTGACAGCGACCGCTTCGAACTGCGCCTCGCCGACGGCGCCGCCAACCCCTATCTCATGCCGGCGACCGTCTTGGCGGCCGGCCTCGATGGACTTCAGAACGCCCGCGATCCGGGTCCGCGTCTGGACGTCAACATGTACACGGAGGGACACACGGTCGCCGGCGCAAAGACCCTGCCGCTCAACCTGTTGGACGCCTTGCGCGCCTTGGACGGTTCGGACGTTTTGCGCGCGGCGCTGCCAGGCCTCGTGCCGGCCTACCTGAAGCTGAAAATGCGGGAATGGGACGACTACGCCCGTCACCTCACGGTTTGGGAGCGTGAAACGACATTGGACTGCTGAGCCCCCGCAGCCCGGCGGAGCCCGTGCGTTCCGCCAGGCGCCCGGTCCGCTGCAAAAATAGGCTTGAAGGATCGCCTTCGAGGCCATCTCGGCGATTCTTATCTCCAAGAAATTTATTTTCTTGACAGGATTGCGCTGCGGTTTGAAACCTCGTGGGGGAATGCGGGGACTTTCCAGGGGTAACACAGATGAATTGCCGGGATTTTTCGATATCGCAGACGGCCCTGATCCTGGCGCTGGCGGCGTCGACGCCCGTCTGGGCGCAGACAGCGGCCCCGGCGGACTCCAAGTCGAGCACGCAGCTGCAAGAGGTCGTCGTGACCGCTAACCGGTCCGGCGCGGAGTCGCTGCAAAACGTCGCCATGGCCATTTCGGTGGTCAACCCGGTTGTGGCCGATCGGGCCGGTCTCGGGAATTTGAGCGATCTGGCCAAGTTCACGCCCTCGCTTTCGATCGACGAAGGGGCGCCTGGCTTCAACAAATTCGACATGCTGGGTCTTTCGACCGGCGCCTATCGCACCTCGGATACGTCGGATCGTTCGCTCGTGGCGGTCTATCTCGACGACACGCCGATCTCTGTTCAGGGCCAAACGCCGGACCTTCGCGTCTACGATCTGGAGCGGGTGGAAATCCTGCGCGGTCCCCAGGGCACGCTCTACGGCGACAGCTCCATGGCCGGGACCATTCGCTTCGTCACGGCGAAACCCAACCTGACCTCCACCTTCGGGACGCTGGAGACGACGGGCGCAGACACCGAACACGGCGGCCCCAGCTACAGCCTGCGGGGCACGTTCAACACGCCGCTGATCGAAGATAAGCTCGCCATTCGCGGCGCCTTTTATCAGGGCCAGGACGGCGGCTACATCAACAACATCGGCTTGCGCGACAAGAAGGACGCCAACCTCAACAACAGCACCCAGGCGCGCCTGGCGGTTCGGTGGACGCCAACCAACAAGCTGACCGTAGACCTCAGCGCCACCTTCGAACAGAGCCATGCCTATGGCCTCAATAGCGTCGATAGCGGCCTTCCCGCCTATACCTATTCGAGCAATTCCGCCGAGGGCACGCGCGACAGCTTCCAGCTCTATCAGGTCAACCTGGATTATGACTTAGGGTTTGCCGACGCCGTATCCGCCACCTCCTACACCTGGCGGCGCATCGGCTTTAATTCCAGTCCCGACTCTCAGATCGGCTACTTCTTCGCCAACTATTACGGCCTGCCGCTGAGCACCACCCAGTTCCCGCTCTTTAACGCGCCGGCGACCTACAGTCAGCAGATCGCCGACGAAATCCCAGCCCAGCATTACGAGATCGATAACAAAATCAAGGATGTAATGCAGGAATTCCGCCTCGTCTCTAAGAATAACGGCCCCATCAAATGGACCGTCGGCGTCTTCTACGATTCCCAAACCCGCAATCTCTACCAAGACGATCCCGTCGCGGGCTTCGACACCCTCTCCTACGAAAACTACTTCGGCGCGCCCTATAATACGCCCAACGGCCTGTACAATTCCAAGACGGTCGATGATGCGTTCAACGCCAACGACATCTTCTCCGGCCTGCAGAATGAGACGGATACACAGGTCGCCGTCTTCACCGACGATACCTGGCATGTCACCAAGAAGTTAGACCTGACGGCCGGCGTTCGATATTTCGACTATTCGGAAAAATACTACCTTTTCGAAAGCGGCGTCTATGGCGTCATCGATCACGAGCCCTTGACGCTCAACGCCAAGCAGGCGTCCAACGGCTTCAACCCGCGCTTTAACGCTTCCTATCATGTCGACGACAATCTGATGGTCTATGCGGAGGCCGCCAAAGGATTCCGATACGGGGGCGCCAACCAGCCCGTGCCGATTGGGACCACGGGCGTCGCGGGGCAGTGCGCTTCGAACCTCGCCTCCTACGGGCTGGATTCGGCCCCCCTCACCTTTGGGCCGGACCATCTGTGGGACTATACCCTGGGCGAAAAGGCCAAGCTCGCTAACGGTCGCCTGACCTTAAACGCCGATGTCTATTACATCGATTGGTCTGATGTTCAGACGCGGCTGCTGTTGAACTGCTCGTATTTCTTTACGGAGAACGCCGGCTCCATCACCAGCCAGGGCTTGGAAGCCGAGAGCACGTTCCGCGTCACCCCCGAGATCACCGTCTCCGGCAGCTTCTCCTATAACGACTCCCACGCCACCGGGAATATTCCGACCGCCGGCGCCTTTAACGGCGATCAGTCCCCCTACTCGCCCAACTGGATCGCCTCCGCGTTCGTCTTCTACGACCGGCATGTGGCCGACGGGATGCTGCACCTCTTGGCCAGCTATCAATTCCGAAGCGAGGAAGACACCACCTTCGATCCCGCGGCCACAGCCGTCAACAATGGCGTCCTGGTCAAGACCGGGCCCAGCTCCACCTTCGCCATCATCCCGCCGAGCCATAACGTCAGCGCGTCTGCGGCCTACACGTTCGGGCGCTACGAGATCGGCATTTACGGGAACAACCTGATCGACGGGGTGAAAGTTACCGATATCGCGCGGGCGACCTACTACGCCAACTATCAGGCCGGGGACGTGGATACGGTCGCGAGGCCGCGCACCGTCGGTCTACGGCTGAAGGCGAAGTTCTAAGCCCGCGGCAGAGGGGGGCGTCGCCCCTGCGCGGTGAGGCTAAGCCCTCAGGGCGCGCGCCACCCCAGACCGAGGCTCTTCTGGAGGGCGACGAAATCGAGCGTCAGCCGCGCCTTCGCCTGTTCGACGGCGAGGTCGGCTTCAACCCGACGCGCCTCCACGTCGAGCATATCGGTCAAGGCCGCGGTTCCCCCCTGTACACGCAGGTTCTCCAGCGCGGCGGCGCGGTCGGCGGAGGCTTTCACCCGTTCCAGGCTGACGACGCTATCGCGCTGTCGGGCATAGCGCGCGAGCGCGGTTTCGGCGTCTTCAAGGGCGCCCAGCACCGTCTTGCGATAGGTCGCCTCCGCCTCGTCCCGACCCGCTTGCGCTTGGCCGACCTTGGCGCGGACCCGGCCGAAGTCGAACGGGCTCCATTGCAGGATCGGCGTCCCGGCGTAGAGAAGACTGCTGGCGTCGAGGAGGTGCGACGGATCAGTGGACACAAAACCGACGTCGCCCAGGATACTCACCTTAGGGAAGTAGTCAGCTGTCCTTTGGCCGATCAGGGCGTTCTGTTGCGCGAGTCGGCGCTCGGCGGCGCGGACATCGGGACGCTGGCGCAGGAGCGCGCCCGGATCGCCGACCGCGATCCGTTCGGGGGGCGCGGGCGGCTCGGCCGGCGCCTGCAGTTGCGCATCCAAGGCGCCGGGCGCCTGGGCGGTCAAAACGGCCAGCCGGTTCAACTGGGCTATGATCTGGGCGGACAGGGGCACGAGATTGGCCCGTGTGTTCTGGAGCTGGGTGTTCAGCCGTTCGACGTCCAGATCAGATGCTGCGCCGCCCGCCCGGCGCTGCTGCGTCAGATCCAGCATCTTGGCCTCAATCTCGGCATTGCGCTGGGACAGGGCGAGTTGCTGCTGATCGTCTCTTAGCTCGACATAGGCTTCTGCGACCTCGGCGGCCAGGCTGACCTCGGCCCCTTCCAGATCATCCTGATAGGCCTGGGCCTGGGCGCGGGCGCCTTCGACCGCGCGGCGCTGTCCGCCGAACAGGTCGAGCTCCCAGGTTGCGTCGAGCCCGACGCTATAGACGTCAAGTGCGCCGCCGCCGGGCGTGGGCCCCGTCAAGACGCTGGTCAGCCCTTGTGAGCCCAAGAGGAGCCCGCTGGCCGAGGTGGTCGGCAGCAGGCCAGCCTTCTGCTGGCTCAGGCTGGCGCGGGCCTGGCGGACACGGGCGGCGGCGGCCTGCGCGTCGGGACTGGCGGCCAGCGCCGTCTCGATCAGGGTGTCGAGTTCCGCATCGTTCAGCGCCGTCCACCAGCGCGCCTGGGGAGCGGCGTTGGAGGCGTCGCCGGCGCGCTTGAACACCGGCGCCTTGACGGCCTCTGGCACGACGGCCGGCGGACCCGCGTAGTTCGGTCCGACCACGCATCCCGCGAGGGCGAGCGGAACCGCGACGCCGGCGACAAGCTGGCGCGAAAGATTTGAGAAGTGTGAGGTCTTGAGCGACATGGATAAGGGTCTCAGTGCGCGTCGGTCGGCGGCGGCGCCCCACGGGGGGGAGGCTTCAGCAGAAGAACCAGGGGCATCATGGCCAGCAGCGCCACGCCCAGCACCCAGAAACACTCCGAATAGGTGATGACCATGGCTTGCTGGTGAATGGCGGCGCCCAGCGATCGCAGGGCTTGCATCCGCCCATAGGCGAGATCGCCGCCGGGACCGGCGAAACTTGCGGCCTGGCCGGCGATGCGGTCCTGGACCAGGGGTGAATTTGAAGTGACGGTTTCGCCGATGGCGTCCGCATGGCCCTCAACCCGGCGGTCGATGAAAATGCCCAGGAGCGACAGGCCCATGGAGCCGCCCAGGTTGCGGGCCATGTTGTACAGCCCGGCCGCGTCGCCCGCATCCTCCCGACTGACGGCCCCGACGGAGGCCTGGTTCAGCGGCATAAACGACAGAATCTGGCCCAGGCCCCGCAATAGCTGAGACATGACAAAATTGGCGCCCGACGACTGCGCCGTCAGATCGGTGTCGAGAAAGCAGCTGGTCGCAAAACACACCAGCCCGCATAGAACCATCCAGCGTATGTTCACCTTGCCCAGCAGGAACGGCAAAATCGGCATCATCAGGAAGGCCGGAATACCCGACAGGAACAGAACACGCCCCGATTGCTCCGCGTTATAGCCCGCGATCCCGCTTAAGAATTGCGGCAGCACGTAGAGGATGCCGTAAAGCACCATGCCGACCACAGTGATGATGACGATCACGCTGGCGTAGGAGCGGTTCAGCATCAGGCGCAGCTTGATCACCGGCCGTTCAGCCGTGAATTGTGCGACGCCGAGCGTCGCCAGTCCTATGACCGCGGCGATGGTCAAGACGACGATCAGGTGGGAATCGAACCAGCGCTCCCGCTGGCCCTCCTCCAAGACGATAGTCAGGCAGCTCAAGCCTACGGTCATGCCGGCGATCCCAAACCAGTCGGCGCGCGCCAGTTCGTCGGGGTTGGACTTCTGATGCGGCAGGCCCAGCAGCAGCAGAGTGACCAGCGCGCCGGCGATCGGGATGTTCAGGAAGAAGCACCACTGCCAGCTGACGTTCTCGGTCAGCCAACCGCCGATCACCGGCCCGACCAGAGGACCGAGCAGGACGATCAGGCCAAAGATCGTCATGCCGACCGGGATCTGCTTCATGGGCAGACGGGTGCGGATGATGGTCTGAGCCGTCGGGATCAGCGCGCCGCCGAAAAACCCCTGCCCGACCCGGCCGATGATCATGCTGGTCAGGTCGTGGCTGAAGCCGCAGATGACCGAGAAGACCGTAAACAGGATGGCGCAGGTGAGCAGCAGCGTGCGCAGGCCGAACACTCGTGTCAGCCAGGCGCTGAGCGGGATCATCACCACCTCGCTCACCAGGTAGCCGGTCGAGATCCAGGTCCCCTCGGTGCCGCTGGCGCCGATTTCGCCCTGGATTTGCGGCAAGGCGGAGTTGGTGATCGAGATGTCGAGCGAGGCGATCAGGGCGCCCAGGGCGCCGGCGAAGACGGCGATCCAGTCCTGGAGCGTCGCCTTCTCCTCGACGGCGACGGCGGCGGATCCGCCGGCGGCGACCGTCGTAACGCTCACTTCGCCCTCGGCGCGTCGGGGGCCGCGGCTTGGGTGGTGTCGACCTCCACCGTCGCCGACAGGCCGGGCAGCAGGTGATCGGCGATATCCGCCGGCGCTTGCAGTGCGAAGCGCACCGGCACGCGCTGGACGATCTTGGTGAAGTTGCCGGTGGCGTTTTCGGGCGGCAGCAGGGCGAACTGGGCGCCGGTGCCGGGCGCGAAACTCTCAAGCCGACCCTCGATCGTGCGGCCGCCCAGCGCATCGATCTTCACCTTCGCCGGCTGCCCAATCCGCATCCGCCCGATCTGGGTCTCTTTGAAATTGGCGACCAGATAGATCTCTGTGGTCGGCACGATCGACATCAGCCGCGTTCCGGGCTGAACAAATTGGCCCAGCTGCACGGTCTTGTCGCCGATGCGCCCGGCGATGCTGGCCCGCAGGAGCGTATCGCCGACGTTCAATTGCGCCGCCTGGGATTGAGCTTGCGCGCCTTCGAGCTGAGCCTTCGCCTGCTCGATCTGGGCTTGCAGAGCGGCGACCTGGCGTTGCGCGACCGCCAGGGCGGCGGCGTCCGCCTTCAGAGTCGCCGCCGCCTGGTCTTGCTGGTTCTTGGCCTGGGCCGCGCGCTCCTGGGTTTCGACGCCCTCGCTGCTGAGGGTCTTGTAACGTTGGGCCTCATGGGCGGCGTAGGCGGCGTTGGCCTCTGCGCCAGCCAGCTGGGCGCGACTCTGATCGATGGCGGCTTCCTGCTGCGCCAACTGGCGCTCCGACAAGGCGATGTCGGCGCGCCGGGCGTCGATGGCGGCGCTCTGCTGCGCCAGAACGGCCTGATAGCTGCGGGCGTCGATGCGCACCAAGGGTTGGCCAGGCGTAACGGTCTGATTTTCGGCGACATAGACCTGATCGACATAGCCCGAGACCTTGGGCGCGACCGTCACCTGATCGGCGTGCAGATAGGCGTCGTCGGTCGTCTGGATGAACCGCCCGTGAGTCCACCAATTGAGCCCGAAGACGGCGGCCACGGCCAAAAAGATCAGGAGCCCGACCAACAGCCAAACGCGCACGCCGGACCGGCCGCTGCGCGACGGTGGCGATTGTAGACCAATGGACGTGGGCGCAGTTTGCGTGGGCATGGGCGGAGAGCTCTTGAACCTTGGCCGTCGAAGGACCGAATCAGACGAACGCTTGTGATGTTAGTCGCGCAGACTCCTGCCAAAGCCTTGCGGCGTCGTCGCGTCGCTGCGCTTTGGGCATGATCTGCGCGGGCGCAGGCGCGCCCTGAAGCTCGAAGACACCACTGGGGCCATAATAGCCGCCGCCGGTCGCCGCCGCCGCCGTCGCTGCAAACAGGGTCGGCAGCGCCCCTTGCGCCGCCGATTGGCTGACCATCGGCTGGAGCAGGCGGTTCAGGCCCGCCATCACTCCACGCGGCGCGGGCCCATTGGCGATCAGCTCCGTGCGCGCAAATCCGGGATGGGCCGCCAGACTGGTCAGCCCCCAACCCGCCGCGTCGCTGCGCCGCTGCAGCTCCAGCGCAAACATCAGCATCGCCAGCTTGGACTGACCATAGGCGCCCCAGGCGCTATAGTTGTAGCGCCATTGCAGGTCGGGAAACCGAATCGCCCCCACCTTGTGGGCCACGCTGCTGAGGCTGACCACACGGGGCTGAACGCCCTGGCGCAACAAGGGCAAGAGGCGCGCGGTCAGGGCGAAATGGCCGAGATAATTGACGCCGAACTGAAGCTCAAACCCGTCCGCCGTCTCCTGGCGGGTGGGCGGCGCCATGACGCCTGCATTGTTGATCAGGAGATCAAGACGCGGGAGATCGTTCAGGAGGCCGGCGCCGCACGCCTTGACCGACGCAAGGCTCGCCAGATCCAAGGGCGTGAAGGCGACATCGGCCTGGGGCGCTTTCGCCTTGATCGCGGCGACCGCGGCGGCGCCCTTTTCAGGATTGCGCCCCGCCAGGATCACGCGCGCGCCCGCGCCGGTCAAACCCAGAGCGGTTTCAAAGCCCAAGCCGCCGGGGCCGGTGACCACCGCGATTCGACCGGACTGATCCGGGATATCGGCGACGCTCCAACCCAAGCTGCTCACTCCTCGGCCACGGCCAAGGTTCATCTATATGAATGGACGCTTGAGTCCAAGAGTGGTTCTAAGCCGGGAGCGGCTTAGACGCTGGCGAGCTGCGCCTTGCGTTCGCGCCGGCGCCGCGTGAGCACGAACTCCGTATAGCCGTTCGGCTGCTCGCGTCCCTGGAACACCAGATCGAGCGCAGCCTGGAAGGCGAGGCTCGCGTCGGGGTCGGCCGACATGGGCCGGTAGGCGGGATCGGCGGCGTTCTGGGCGTCGACCACCTTGGCCATGCGGGCGAAGGTTTCGCGCACCTGAGCCTCGCTGCAGACGCCGTGATAAAGCCAGTTGGCGATATGTTGGCTTGAGATGCGAAGAGTCGCGCGGTCCTCCATCAGGCCCACATCGTGGATGTCTGGCACCTTGGAGCAGCCGACTCCGAGATCGATCCAGCGCACCACATAGCCGAGCAACCCTTGGATATTGTTGTCCAACTCCGCCTGCACCTCAGCCGGCTCCCAGTTGGAGGTCGCCAAAGGCGGGGTAAGGAGCCCCTCCAATCCGGTGCGCGCCCCCTTGGAAAGGCCGCTGATCATCTCGGCCTGGAGCGATATGACGTCGATCTCGTGATAATGCAGCGCATGGAGCACGGCGGCGGTGGGCGACGGCACCCAGGCGGTGCTGGCGCCGGTCCTGGGGTGTCCGATCTTATCGCGCAGCATGGCGGCCATTTGGTCGGGCGCGGCCCACATGCCCTTGCCGATCTGGGCGTGGCCGGGAAAGCCGGCGGCCATGGCGATCTCGACATTGCGTTTTTCGTAAGCGCCGAGCCACGCTTGCGTCTTCATATCGCCTTTGCGCACCACCGGGCCGCCGGCCATGGCGGTATGGATCTCGTCGCCGGTGCGATCCAAAAAGCCGGTGTTGATAAAGACGATCCGGTCCTTGGCGGCCTGAATACAGGCCTTGAGGTTGGCGCTCGTGCGCCGCTCCTCGTCCATCACGCCGAGCTTGACGGTGTTGCGCGGCAGGCCAAGCGCCTCTTCGACCTGATCGAACAGGCTGACGGCCAGAGCCGCCTCGTCTGGGCCATGCATCTTCGGCTTGACGACATAGACTGCGCCGGCCCGGCTGTTCAGCCGCTGGCCCTGGATATCGTGCAGGGCGCTGGCCACCGTGATCAGGGCGTCCAGGACCGTCTCATAAACCGGCGCGCCGTCCAGCGTCGCGGCGTCGGTCAGCATGTGGTGCCCGACATTTCGCACCAGCATCAGCGAGCGGCCCGGCAAGGTCAGGTCGCCAGCCGGCGTGGTGTAGCGGCGATCGGGGTCCAGCGTTCGGACTTCGGTCCGGCCGCCCTTGGTGAAGGTCGAGCTGAGGTCGCCCTTCATCAGGCCCAACCAGG
>Ga0116229_10004125_pt1 | contig 23835 bp, 20 predicted proteins | sample S1TSphgellanicum_3_FD_87313 | JGI IMG/M metagenome (GOLD analysis project Ga0116229, IMG submission 87313) | Host-associated microbial communities from peat moss isolated from Minnesota, USA - S1T2_Fc - Sphagnum magellanicum MG | ecosystem: Host-associated > Plants > Peat moss > Unclassified...
AAAAGGATGAATGTAGTTAGTCATCCAACAATTCTTCTTTAGGAGTATACATAAACACAAGTCAACACTACAAATGGGATTTGGACTTTTTGTGGTATGCAGAATCCCATTTGGGAATTGGCCCCTCAAGATTGTGATGGCCACCTGAATCTTCTATGAAAAATTTTCCCTTTGAAAGTGGCCTTTTTGTGGCAAAGATTCTCTTCATCATCATCATCATCATCACCTTCTTCTTTTTTTGGTAAGCAATGAAAAATATGAAATGGGGGTTGTGGATTTAAAAAGTTCAAGCAAAAAAAGAGTGGTAGTTTCCTCAAAATTTCTCTTAATATGGAAAGTTTTGGAGGAATCTTGGAGGTTTTGGCTTGTGACACATTTTCTCTTCTGGTGCTCATTGGATTGATGCTCATTGTGCCCAAGAGAGAAGGAAAGAAGAGACACTGGGCTAATTGTGATTGCTGCTTTGTTTACCCACCAAAGCTGGAGATTTTTCTCTCCTCATTTGCAGCACCAGCTGTGAATATTCTTCTGGAGATAGCAGCATCTCCTAAGTTCTTCCCCCCCACCCACAATTTGAGTTGTATGCTTCCACTTTGTGGGACCACTCAGTCGTTGCAAAAACCCACAAAACCTCAAACCAAAATTTCAAACCAAAACTCCCATCTTCCAAAAGAAACTCCCCCAAAGTTTTCACTGCATCTTCTTTTTTTTCCTTGGGATGCTAGAAACGGCGGTGACCCATCATCCATTTCTTCACAATTTTCATGTACCCAATTGGCTGAACCTTGTTGGATTGTCTAGCAGAGTGAGTGTAGATTTTGTCACACAATGTTGGTATCCATGATGTCTGACATGTGAGGTTTTCTCTCCAGGACAACAGTCACAGCAGCTCAATTGAGTCTGTCTTTATCAATGCAGCACATGTGAGAGTGCGTTGAAGGTGTGGAGGGACAAAATGTAAGCTTGCATAATTGTCATAGTTTCAAAATTTTGCAGCTTCAATTTGGTAATGGTGCTCACCTTAATCTCAGAAAGAAGATAAAACTCTTGCTCCCGGCTTGTTGGAATCACACTGTTTGATATTGGGTTGCAGGATCTAGCTTTCAAGGTTTTGAGCAAAGCTTCAAAAACTCTGTATGCATGGTCTTTGCTAAGAACTTTTCACAGTTGAACTTCATGATTTTGTTATGAAATCGTTAAATAGTACTAGTATAAAATGCACCTGGACTTGGATCCCTGATTGATTTCATGTTTGAGCAACAATACTGAGGTGCAAAAGATCTCTGGAACAGTACCCAGCAGAGTTAAGAGTCAAAGACAATCTCAATAATTTCTCAGAAATCTGGATCAGATTTAGCATCAACATGTCACATATGAAAAAAGAATGTATGTGGGTGGTCACTATGTGTTTCATGTATTTGATGTCAGTCTTATGCAATTGCCATCCAGGGTCCAGAGTCCATGCTCAAGTTTGCTGCAACATCTTCCTTGATCTGATGAAAGCTCTTATATGGTCTGTGGTTTTTTTTTCTTCCAGACTAGTAGATTTCAACTGAAGGTTGTGCAACAAGTGATGCAAGATGGTCCACTTCGGGCAATACATCTTGGCCAATCAAGTCCCAGGCTGGGAAGAGTGCGCCCCCCCAACCCCCATTTCTCACTCTCTTGTGTATTTCCAAGGAGCAATGAATGTTTCTCTTTACAGTAAGGACGGGTGGTAACTCCCAGTCCTGACAATAATTTTCTGCCAAATTGTGCACTAACACTGATGCTAGTCAGTCTGCAATTTTCTCATAGTGATAAGCTAGCTTTGGTCTCTCACAAAATTTGTGTTCCCAAGGAATTCAAAAATTGTCAGAGATTCACAGTACTTGATCTTGGAAGCAGAAAACTCATGGAGACTCAGATTTAACTTCCTTGTTTCCAGATATTACATTGGGTACAAGGCATTGAAGAAGCGGATAAAGCAATATGCAAGTCGTGCAGCCGGTGCAAGTGATGATGAGCGTGATGAAATCATTCGCACATTCTCTCGCCTTTTGGACTCTCAGGTTCATAATACAACACCATAGTAACAAAAATTCTCATATGCAAAAAAGTTCATATAAGAATCTGAGATCTGCATTGTGTTGTACTCATGCAGAGCTTTACTTTGTCATAAGCAGAGTCCATAATGGCTCTAGAAGATAAATTGATCATGTGGTAGCTGCTTGCTTCTCCTTCAAAAGCACAATCCTTTCAACTTTTCAATTGGCATTCTGCAGAGGATGGCAATTCTGGAAGTGGGTTTGTATGGGTTTTGCAGATTGAGAAGATCGTCTTGTTTATGATTGAGAAGCAAGGCCTGCTGGCTGGCCGGTTGCAAAAGCTTCGTGAGAGGCGGCATAACATCCAAGATGGAGGATCATATACAGACAATGATACTGAGCTAGCTGTCTCTGAACCACCAGAAGAATTTGACACAGTCCAGCGCCTCATGAGTGACTATAGGTACACTTATCAAGCCTGGAATGAAAGATAATGTCATTTCCAGATGAAATTCTACACCTCAAAGATCTTGCAACTTTGAGTGACTGAAAATTCCTCAGAATCATCACATTATGGATTCCTGAACAGATAATTTTAGTTGATGTATGATTATCATAGATCTCAATCTAATGGTGGGGTTGGATTTGTAGTGTAGCAATTGGACACAGGTGAGATGAAAATTCATATCATGGAAATTGGGTATTTTGTAGGCAAGTTGGTGTTGAGCTTCTCCAGCTATTGCACTTTGTGGAACTGAATGCTGTAGGTCTTAACAAAATTCTGAAAAACTTTGACAAGCGTGTTGGTTTCCGGCTTGGAGCTCACTACATTGCTTCTCGCTCCAATCATCCTTACTCTCAGCTCCAGCAGATGTTCCGGCACTTGGTGAGTAATCTGGTTGGGCTGGAAAGGTCTGCTGAAAACCAGTCAGTGAATTACGAACAGTAACTGTTTCAGATCCTCTTTTTTTTTCTTTGCATATATAGCCATCATGCTGCTAATTAAGTTGGAGCTGCTGCAATTGATGCCCATCTCTGTTGATTCATGACAGGGAATCAAGGCCATGGTAGCCACCATATCTCGCAACCTTGCAGAACTCCAAACTGTGAGCCTTAACACTTACAGTAGTACCATCTCTCTGTATCACGAAGCAGAACTTCCAAGAGATGTTGTTGAGCATGAACCCATTATTCAGGTACCTTCTCCACCACCATCTCTTATTCCTACACACTATCAACATAAGCCAAAAAAGAACAAATTGTCAAGTGTGAAACTAAGTGACAGTTTTCAACATCTTTCTTGAACCAAGCACAAAACAGTTACAAGGATGAAGATGAAGATGTCGAATCCAGAACCTACAACATCCAGTTTGGTCATCTCTCATAGACATCAAAAGATAAGAAGTTAGAGGTTGTTAGATGCGATCATGGATTATGATCATGATTCAAAGCATAGATGGAATGTAGAACAGTAATATATTCCTTGATGGCACTTAGGTGGCAATGTTCTTCATGGCCTTCTTTACAGGCGATTGAACAAGCGGCAGATAGATTGACCCAGCAGCTGAGCTTTGCAGCATATGTGGCAAATGAGCTTTTGCTGCCACCACCCAAAGATGAAATCCATGAGCTGCTGATTAAACATGAAGACGCCCACTTCATCTCAATCCAACTCAATCTCATGAATGCTTTTTTGTACATGGTAAAGAATTATATCCTCTCTCTCTCTCTCTCTCTCTCTCACTCAGAGTTTCTCAGACCCACTCTTTCTCTCTCAGAGCTGCTGAAAGTGTTCACCAGATTCTTGGAAAGATTGAAGTGCTGAACACAGCATTGATGCACCTGCAGGTGAACTACTACATAGTGGTCCCAACATCAAATGAGTATGCAAAAATGCTTGATGCTCCAGGCTCGTTGTGTGGGGTGATCATTGGGTCCATGCCCTTGGCTGCATTGGTGTCTGCATTTGTGTATAGCTGGTGGTCCAATTACTCCTACAAATCTCCACTTCTTTACAGTAGCCTGATTCTCATAGCTGGTAACCTGATGTATGCACTGGCGCTCTACTTCAATTCTATCTGGCTCTTGGTCTTGGGTCGCTTCCTCTGCGGGTACTTTGTACTTACCTGAACAACTACTTATTTTGTTTGGACCCTTTGCCTCTCTCTCCTTGTCAGCTGAATCTCCAAACTCTCTCCTTTTTGACACTTTCTCCAATGCCTCTCTGAGCTGCCCAACTGTTTTGCCTGCCATTGTTTGATGAATTCATGAACCTATTTTATCTGAAACTTGTTTTGGAATGTAGAGTTGATTGCTCAGGAAATTAGTGTGGTTTGACGTTTGTCTGGTTGCAGATTAGGAAATGTAAGGGCTATCAGTCGACGATACATCGCTGACCATGTTCCAGTGAAGGAACTTACCCGCGCTTCTGCAGCATTTGTGAGTGCAAGTGCACTAGGGATGGCTACAGGTCCTGCACTTGCTGGTCTCCTCAACAACATCAAATTCAAGGTTAAACAAAACATGTTCTTCAATCTGCTCATTCTCTCTCTCTTGCTAAGTGTTGTTGAAGACTTACACTACTCACACATTCAGTTCAATCTCTTCTTGTTGGCTAAAGAAGGGACAACAATCATGTCATGGAGTTGACAAAGCTTGGAACCGTCAATCCAAGTGTACTTCAAGATGTCAACTTTTTAACCACCCAGTTTCTGATTTTCTTCACCATGTGTTCTTCAGCATTTCTGATCCTGAAAGACGTCTGCTAAAAGCCTTGCAGATATTTGGAGCACCGGTGAATTATGTAACGGCTCCAGGTTGGGTGATGGTAGCAGCATGGGGATTGTACTTTCTCCTCACCCTACTGTTCTTCAAGGAACCCAACAGGGATCATGTTATCCCAGACTCGAAGCACAGTTCAAGGCACAGTTCAAGGCATAGCTCAAGGCACAGTTCAAAGTCAATGAATTTGGGGACAACAATAGATGACAGTGCTCCAACTATGAGCTCACCATTGCTCTATGAGACTTCTTTGCATCCTCTGCATCTTGAGCAAACCAAGGACGGTGATATCATCTCCGACGATGGTGATGAATCTGTTGTGTCCTCCGAATACAATGATGCCAAAGCTGTTCAAAACCTTACAGAGCTAATGAAGGAGTTGACACTGCCTGTCAGGGTTCTGCTCACCATTTACTTCATGATGAAATTCACGTCTGAGATTCTCATCTCTGAATCAGGCGTACTTACCAGTTTCTACTTCAACTGGTCCACTTTTCAGGTTAGACTTCTCATCATTCAACAATCATTGCAGATCCAAGTCACAAAGCTCTAGTTTTTTCTTTTCCTCCTTCACCAAACGGGGAAAAATTCAGACCTGAAGATCAGTATGTCAACATGCATTTGGCTGGTCAATTTGTGAAGATTTGATGATGATCAAATCATTTTCAGTGTCATGCACTATTACATCAGCATCCAACACTCTTTGAAACTAAGAAAGCTTGGCATCATCCACAGCTCCTGTTCTTTTGTCCTTTGAAATTTCAAAACAGGAAAGGTGAGACTCTAGAGCTACACCAAACTCCCATAACACAAAAAAGACTGGAACCTGTTGCCACTAAATTGGGTTCCAACAACAAATAAACCCCCACAGAAAACTGACGTCCTACAATAAATACTTCACGTCAGCATTGATGATTGATCAAGTCTCACCAGAGTTGACAAATGTTTGGATTGGGTGGCAGAAAGATGTATCAATTTTCTAGCCACCCAATCCAAATTGCTAAATAGGATAGGCAGAAATGAGAGCAAGTGTTTGATGTTGGAATACCTATGCATGCAGGTGGGAATTTTCTTGGCTCTATTGGGACTCACAGTTGTACCAATCAGTGCATTGGTTGGAAACTACATCAGTAACATTTACGAAGACAGGTACATAATTTCATACTTCTTCAATGCTTAAAATCTCTTTCTGAGTTCACCAGAATTTCAAGCATAATTGTGTATGTTAAAAGGAAAGTTCAAATACAAGTTCCAGGCTGAGCTATGAAATTTTTTCAAAGATTCAAAACCAGTACCAGCTGGTCTGTTCAAAAGGCAATAGTTGACACCCACCCAACACTGCTACAGATGAGGGGAACTTCAAATAGAGTGAGACGTGCAGCTTGGGTTTGGAGGTAGTACTACTATGGAGAAGCTGAAACTGTGGACTGAGAGGCATGACCATCTGCTGCTGGGTTGTGCAGGTTGGTAATACTAGTGTCACAGGTGTGCTTGGCTGTCGGGGTAGCTGCGATAGCATGCTTTTGCCCATGGCTGCCTTACACCAAATACCAATATGTTGGTGCTGCCATTCTCATATTTGTCTCCGGTAGTGTCCTTGAAGGTTTGTTAATGCCCATAATCCCTTTCTTTTCTAGCAGGCGGGATCTTCATTACTCTGACAGCAGCTAGCACTACAAGAGAATGTGGTTTTTTTTCTCACACCAGAAGCTGTGACTCATAACACATTCTCTTTTAGTGTAGCTACAAAATTCTGCATAGAATATGCCCTTATGTGTCAGTCAGTATGCATGAATGATAATGAAGGAAAATAGCAGTTCAATGTTATTGATTAGGTTCTGGTTCTCATTTTAATGCTGTTCTTTGCATGTCCAATGGAAAACCCACCGTGTGATGTTTCTTACCCACACAAAGAAGACATCAAAAAAGGCTCAAAGTTGAGGATTTCTCCCTCTCTTCCTTTTCTTTGACACAGATTAGCCGTTTAATGGGGGCTATGATGCATCTTTGTTATGATTGTGTGCAGGCGTAAATTTGTCTCTTCTATCAAAAGTGATGTCACCACGTCTATCCCAAGGGGTGTTCAATTGTGGGTTTCTGTCCACGGAAACTGGGACTCTTGCCAGGACATTGGCAGATGTGCTCATAACCATTACGGGTTGGGCTGGAGAGCAGCATTTGCTCAACTTCTCCATAATTCCCACCTTCCTCCTTGTGATTGTCGCAGCAGTTTACACCTGGATAGGATACTTCTCCCTTTACTAGGCTCCTCGGGAGCTTCTTCTTGCTCTTAATATCGGTGTATGTGTGCATCCATCCCATCAAGTTACTCTCATTTATGGGAAGAAAAAAAAAAAACAGGCACAAGTCACTGTCACTCTTCTCAAAAGATTTAAGGATGCAAAGGCCCTGTGGATGACGAGTCCTCCAGATGTTGAAAGTCTCAATGTGAAAAACCATCAACATGAGGTACCTATTTCACAGCTTTCCAGCTGCTCAATTGGAATGAGATGATGAGAGGTGCAGACAGTGGCAATTGCCGCAATGTGGAGTTAAGTCCTGTAATGAGTTTGAATTCAGACGTTCAAAGAATAATTGCGAAGTCATGTATATATATGTACTATTCTGCTGGCTTTAAGCTTATCAGATAGTGAAGAATGGACAAAATCACAATGGTTTTCCTGTGGAGAACACATTACACAAGTGTGTGTGTGTGTGAGGTTATGTCCAGTGTTGTGAGGGTATCCAGTTTGTAGTGTTAAATCCAGGGGTTCAGGGTCAGGTTCTTGTGAAGGTTTCCTCCAGAGTGTGTTTGTTATCTGTGTGACACAACAACAAATGACAAAAGTCAATAAAGATACCAAAAAAAACTTGTGCATTCATGGGCAACAATTTCAGTTTGTTGCGGGTGTGACTTTCTTTTCTTGATTGAAGAAGAAGAAGCTCTAGTGAGCTTTTTTGCTTCTGCCAAAGCATGATACCATTTGAGTAGTCACAATATTGAGCCTTAATGACGATTGCAGTGCACAGAAACTTTCCAAGTATATGCACTTAATTAGCTGAAATTTTAATAAGCAACTTAGAAATTTTACAACCAACTATCAAAGTTATACAAAAATATAAAAGTTTGTGTCCAAAAAATGTGTTGCATCATGCTGGTGGTCTTTGGCAGATCTGCATTTCATACATATTTTAGTGATGCGTGCATACCTAAGGAAAGGTCCCCTTTGAAAGCATCCGGAACCCAGTTTGTAGGACCCATTTTACCTATTTGAAATCTTGAGAGCAAACCTCAAAACCCAAAAACATATGGTTTCTGGGCAAATAATGCACCACAGGAAACCAATCCAACCGAGACAAAGAGCAGCTTCTAGAGAAAACCCCCACCACCCATGTGAAAAACTTGAACAAAACCATTGATCTTCTTCACCCATCTGAAATTAGCTTGCTCAAACCACTTGTATGAATCACAACAAGATTTACTAGAGCGAGACTTCAGAATTGAGCAAATTTTCCAAAGGCTCTGCCACTGATGATATGATACTGCACATTCAAAGGGCTTTAAAAAAATCCAATCGTATCCATCCATTGTCACCATTATGGCCCCCGATTAGCAAAGAAGAAATGAAGAAACATTGTGCTAAGAAGAAGAAGATTGATGCAAAATAATCTCAAGAAAATTATCAAATTACTCAGAACTTGATTAGAGATTTTCTCCTTGGCTGCTACACTTTGATGTGATGATCTCTAAACCATCAAATCAGGGTTCCTACTTACCACCCCATTCATCATCTCTGCCTATTTCTACAGGATCTGTGTTTGTTGCTCGAGCAGCAGCATCAGACTCTTCTTGCTGAATATTGTTTCTGAGTTCTTTCCTTGATAATCCTTCTGCCAATTGCTCATTTCCAACTTCATCTTCATAGCTATGGCTTATCATCTTTGAAACTGTACCAGCTGCTTCTGTGAAAGAAGAAGAAGAAGAAGAAGAAGATGAATCCTCATCCTCATCCTCCTTACTTTGATCTGCATTTGAGGTTTTTTGCTCAGCAGCAGCTACAGCAAGTTTTGCATCTTCCAACAATTTGGAGTATGTAGCTTGAGCTTCTCCCACTTTTTGTTTGATTTTGTTTTGTATTTCTGTCAAGTTTTGCTCCAGATCACTTTGCAAGTCGTTAATATTCTCTCGAGTTTCACCCACTTTGTTGTATGCTTCAGCCACGTTTTGTTCTATCTGTTCCTTGGCTACTTCTGTATTCTTGTTCAAGCTTCGTTGTGTTGCAGTGGTTGTTTTCTGGAGATGGGTGACGAGATCTTCCGTTCGTTTTGCAAGCGCCCCCCATCCCTTTGCTGCAATATCGGCAGCTTGGGTGCCTGTTTCTCTGGCTTCTTCAGCTGCGAGGTTCAGGACTTTGATCCTTTTGTCAAGTCCTTCTTTCGCATACTCTCCTGCTTCCATAACCCCATCCACTCCTCCCTGCAGATCCTCTACCCTTTGTCTTACCTCTGCTGCTATCTTCTTGCCAGTCTCCTCGATGCTTGGACGTCGTTTTGCTGCACCGCCTCCTCTCTCTGCGGCTCCGGCTTGGCGGCCTGATCCCGTTTCTAATCCTGCACTAGCACGCTGACTCTCCAGTCTAGCAGCGACTTCGGCAAGCTCCTCAATGTTCGCTTGAGTAAGCAGCTTCGAGCTGGAGCCTGCTGAACCTCCAAACTTATCCACAATTGCCTCAGCTCCTCGCTCTGCTTCAGCGTCAACTTCCGGCTGATTGTCGACTGCTGCGTCAGAAGCAACGTTCAGGACGCTTGCCGTGAGCTCCTGGTCTTCAAAGTAGGGGCCAGAACCTTCTTTCTCCTGGGCAACCTCCGAGGGTTTGTTTCCAAGACTCACAGCTGCTGTATCGGCCTCCGCCGAGCGACCCAATTCCTGCTGCTGCACAGCTATCCCACCAGCTTCTTCTTCCGCATGATCGTCTTCTTCCCTGACGAGGTCATCATCATCAGCAGTTCTTCCAGCTCGTGCCACATCCAGAAAACTGTCAAGCACCGACTTGTCAACATAAACAGCGGCGTCTGCAGGCAATCGAACTTGATCTGCATCTGAGCTGCTGCTACGAAGAGGAGGAGGAGCTGCTGCTGCAGCATCAGAACCACCAGCTGTTTCCGCCGCCGCTTTCTCAGACGCCTGTTGCCTCACTCTCGACTCGCCCTCTCCCTTGAGCGATGCTCTCACAATGCAATTCCTGAGCCTGTTCTTACCGCTCTGAATTCTCGAATGCTCAATTGAGGTGATCAGATTCTTGCGGATCTTAAAAACAGAACCCAACATCGACACTCTCGTCGAACCAGAAGCTAAAGAACCTGATGAATACACAGGAGCTTCGACAAGTGATGATGATCGAAGAGCTCCAGGAGTGAAGAGCGAATTCCCATAACTCATCAGCATCATCCTAGCATTGCAACTCACCATCACTGCAGTAGTTGCCATGATCTCGACCTCCGTGCTCGAGCTCCGACCCCGCAACAACTTGCCTGCAGGCAAGCAGCTTCTCTCGAACAAGTATCCTGCACAGAAAAACAAAAAACCCAACCAAAAAAAAATTAAAAAATTGGGGGGAATTTTTTCCTGTAAATTGAATTGCAAATTTTTGTGATAGTGTTTTTGAAGAATCAGAAAGAAGAAGAAGAAGAAGAATTCTCGAGAGATGGTGATTTTGTTGGCGACGACCGCAAGCGGCGACGACGCGTGCAAGCATGCCGCATGAGCTCCGCGCGCGAAGCCTGTAACTGTTGCCCAAGTGTAAAAAGGGTGCAAAACGAGGGACTCAGCACAACGTCAACGTGGCGGTCTAGGAATTTCCTTACGTGGCAGCAATGGGGTTATCCTCTAGGCCATAGCCAACCCTAAACCCTAAAACCTGGACCTAATTTTTTATTTATTAACATACTAAAATCAAATTAAATACATTGATATATATATGAGTTGTGAAATTATTTTTATCAGTTTTAATAGTAATAAAAAAAAATAGTTTCATCTTAAATCTCACTTTTCTTTTTTTTTCAAATTCAATTGCTATTCTTATATTAAATATTCAACAAAAATATTGTGCATTTATTGTTATTACATCTTGGGTTTGGGAGTTTGGTCCTCTATCAAAAGATTTTAATTTTTAAATAACTCGTATATAATTTTTATTAGATGTGAAAGAGCACATAGAGGGTCCAAATGCAAAATAGAAACAAAGCCTTGACTTTGTGGATTTCTTTATTATCATAAAAAATTAATAATTCCAAATTTAAAATGGAGTTATGAATTTGGTTTTGATCTAAAGATTTTTCAAATTCCAATGATTTATTTTTAATAAATATTCTTATGTCAAATATATTATGTATTTTGGAACTAAGGAGGTAATGAGTGTTGAGCAAAAAAATTGATGTTCATGATTTAGTTTTGATTTTCTTATATTGTACAAAATGTTGTTCAAATTTTTCTTCTATTTTGTAACAAGATTGTTTTGAATATTGTGATAATGCTTTATAACTAATATTTTAACATCAATTTTAAACATTACTTTGTTACACAATCATAGTAAAATAACATTTTTTTTTATAATCATTCAGTAGAAAAATAACCAAATGTGAATAAAATATAGGTGTGTGAGTGAACCCATGGATGTTAGTTTTTAAAAATTTAGTCAATTTACATTTAGAATATAAGGGCCATTAAATTGAAGAAAAAAACATTAAGTTTTGAAAAAAGGCCAAGAAAACTAGTAAATGTTAAGAGATATTGGTTTTCAATGTAATGATAATCCATGTCATGTGTTTTTTGAGGTATTTAACCATATTGGGTGAGCATCTAGTAGGGCATAAACCTTGGTGTGAGAGTACTTGACCAATGGGCATAGGCTTTAGAAAAAAACCAAGATGGCCTACTTAGGTGAGCTTTTCACCTCTCAAACATGAACTATGCCCTTTCTTCAACATGGCTTTGTTTTGTGAAATTCATGAAATGCATCAATGGGGTGGGCATTTTGGCTCATATACCTATACAAGGCAATAAGGTTTAGGGTTTTAAAGTTTTAGCTGTGAGCATAAAAGGTATACAAGGCATTAAGGTTTAGGGTTTTAAAGTTTTAGGTGTGGGCATAAAAGGTATACAAGGCATTAAGGTTTTAGGGTTTTTAAGTTTTAGGTGTGGGCATAAAAGGTATACAAGGCATTAAGGTTTAGAGTTTAAAGTTTTAGGTGTGAACATAATTTCAATTTATATTATTAAATTTTTAAATGTGATTATTCACTCAACTTCTATGATTGTTTTATCAATATTTAAACCATCCATAATTACATTGATGGACATTTAATGTCATTTCAAATTTTTCAAGGTGCAACACCTAGGGAATGAATAATAAAAACGTGAAATAACATATGATGAAATTATGTTAGGCACACTGCTACACAACAACACTACAAAGTGAGCACATGAGCATAAGCATGAGCTTGTGAGTAGGAATGGATATTTTTGAATGAAACGTGGAGCATGAATGAACTTTTGAATGATAATCGAAAACAAACAGAAATTGCAGCCTTGAAATTGGAAATTCATAACCTCCAGAATGAAAGAGGATCATCTCAAACAACAGCAGAAGATGGAACCTTGGAGACATCAGCTGTGGTGGTATCCTCTTCAACATATCTGTCTGGTGGGTTAGCACCACCAGCCACTTTTGCCCAGCATGAAATTTACATTCTGGGTGGATTGGCTCATACCTGGCTTGAATCCGTGATAGTTTATTCACCAGCAATGAATCAGATGAGAAGTGCAGCTCCCATGCTGGCCCCCTGCTCATATGCAGCTGCAAGCCTACTGGATGGTAACATGTACTTATATGGAGGAGGAGATGGATCGTCTTGGTCTGATAGTGGTATGTTTACTTGTTGCACAAATCCTGACTGTGCTGCTCATGTGGGTACCTGGGTTTATGCATCTTTTTGAGCATAATGGTACTTTCCCTGTTTACAAATCCCTAAACAATGATGGCATTTTCACTGTTACCCTAGACCCTAAACCTGGCCATTGACAATCGATCTGTGTGAATACATTCATTTGTAATTCATAAATCTCAGACTTGTCTGGCAGCTGAGTGCTACAGTAGTACTGCTGGTAGGTGGGAGGCATGTGCACCAATGCATTTTAAGTGTGGAAGTCTAGGAGGAGCAACTGTGGGGAACCACATTCATGCTGTGGGTGGGGGTAATGGGCATCTTCACTTTAATGATGTTGAGTACTATGAGCCAGTTCCTGACAAATGGATTCCTTCTACAACAATGCTTGAAAAAGTATCACATCAACCTTTGTCATATTCTTTATATGAATTGCATTGTCTACCACGACACCACACATGAACTTTAAGCAAGAAGCAAATGTAAGATGTGAAGGCAGTAACAGAAAAAAAAAGCACATCTACCTTGGGAGAATATTGTTTCACAAAAATTGTAGTAAATATCTAGGTTTGAGTTGTATGGTTTCATTTGGATAGTGTTATCTATGGGGAAAATTGCCGATGGCAGGTATGCCCTTGGAGAGTTCAATGGCACAAATTTTCTAAATACTGTAGAGATCTTTGATCCATGTGGACATGCTTGGATGCTGGTATGACTCTACATTCTCAAAAGTGTCAGGCCAATGAATTCTCAGCTGGAGTGCTGCATCTGTTTCATTATGTCCAGCATGGTTGGTTTCCAACCAAGAAATATAGCTAGATTCCAATTGTAGAGATGTAATTTGCTCATGGATGAATGCTGAATGCTGCTTGATTTCAGGGCCTGCCTATGACAAGCAAACATGCTTATGGAGCAGCAGTTGTTTTGGATGATGCTTTATATGTGTTGGGTGGCATGGACATGTTAGAATCATTCAAGACAAGTAACCTGAAGGTAGAAGACTCTTCACCGTATACAATAGCAAACTGGGTCACTACCAGTGTTGTGCAGTTCTTGACTTTTATGAAGAACCTCCAGTTCCAGTTCTAAAAAATAAATTAGAGTGGTTCCGGTTCTGGTTTGCAGAAAACTGGAACCAGGAATCCAGTTCTGGGTCTGGTTCTTCAAAAATCCCAGTTCAGGTTCCAGTTCCAGTTCTAAAAATCAGACCTGGTTCCAGGTAACCTTGACTAAAACTGGCTGTTAACTGCCAGTTGGATACCTGGTTCTGGTTCCAAAAATCAGACCTGGCTCCAGTTCAATTTTTTACTAACATCAATCAGCAGTTCTAACCTGCCAAATCAGGTATCCACCCAACAATATTGCACACTTGCTGTTATTTGGATCACATGTCGATGGGTGACTGCTGCCAACATAGAAATGACTTCACTTTTGATGGGTCCTTTGAAGGATAGTTAACTGCATTGGCTTATTAACTTTCTCAGCTGCTGCTGCTGCTAGGGATTTGTTGTCTTCCTCAAATGTTTACTACCTGTTTCATTCAACAACAGTTTCAAAGAGTTTTGTGCAAAATTGTTCATTCTAATGCTCAACTTTAGCGATTAAAAAGTCATAACTTGGATGTGCAGATTGAGAGTTTTGCAGAAGCTATAAGATGGCAAGATGTGGCACATGATCCAATAAAAAACCGAACATTTGTGGCAGCTGCAGTTTTATGACAGGAAAGTGCTCAAGATTGATCTTGTAAAAATGTAGACTGCTTTGGTTCACTGTGATGTTTGGACAATGTCTGTGACCTTGTATGTCTGCAGCCATACTGTGCTTAAACTTTTTGACCTTATATATGGTGTGGCATGCTAAACAAGTGACAGTGTACTAAATAGGCTGAACTCTAATAGTCTGGTGTTATTATTTATTTCAAGTATTTCTGTTAAACTAGCAGATTGCAGTTTGGGTATGTATCTGGTTGAATACATCCTGTTACTTCTGGATGTGCTTACAAGTATTGCAGTTCTTCCCAAAAATGTAATTAAGTTTCCAGTTTATTCAGATTTTGTATACTTCAAGTTTGCTCCAAATTGGTGCTCTATATATGTTGTGACTACTAACCCAGATTTTCTTTAGTTCAGTGCCTCCAAATTGGTGCATTATATATGTTATCACATCATCAACTGTTGTTGCTCTCCACTCTGCAGAAAGTACCATAGCATTTGGCAAATTTACTTCCACTTGTAGCTTTTTATTTCAGTTTCAAGCTTTTCCAAAGCATGGAGTATCAAAGATGTAATTTTGATGTTGGAACTTATTGACAGGTTGATTTCAATTTTGTGTTTTCTGAACTGGTTATGCAGTGAGGAAATTTGTTTGAGGATATCTGTAGAATTTTGGATAGAGCCTTGGCTTAAACCAAAAACTAATTTCATTCCATCACCAGGAAAGTAAAATTGCAGCAGACAAAAATCAATATATGCAATTGGATGCCCAAGAATGGCAGAATTTATGAGCTATTAGAAAACAGACAATTAGAAAACAATGTTGAAATTGGAGAAAAAAATACAAAGAACACATATTATATAACAGTAACAGGAATTACACAAGGTTTGTAACAGTTTGGTCACAGCACTTAATTTTTAGTGAGAATTTAGTGCACTAAACATACATGTTTCCAAGACTTCCAAGACATTGCAAAATCTGCACTTGGGTGACTACAATTTGTGGATTTTAGTCAACTGACCAAAACCTGGAAACCCAAAAATCTGAAAGTGTGGCATTATTGATATCAGCTTACTTAAGTGGTTGTTTTGTGTTGTTGCACAGGTGTATCAAGACTTCCATCTTTTGCAGGTTGCTGATCAGTTGCAGCAGCCGGAGCTAGTGTTTCCTTCACTGCATTTGCTACAGCTGTTACAGCATCTACAATGCTGCTGCTCACAGGTTTTGTTGATTGAGATCCAGCAGCTTCATGGCTAGCAGGATTTGTAATAGTTGATTGATCTTCCCCTGTGGTGGACTTCCCCACCAAAGCTTCTTTCACGGACACTGCTGTTTGTGAGATCACAGCAGTGACAGATTGCAGAAGGCTGCTGGATTGTGGCTCTTGTGCATTTGCTTGATTTGTCTGGCTTGTTTTGCTTGCAGTCGGTTGTTGTGGTGCAGTAGTGGTACCTTGTTGCAATCTCTGTGTGGCAACAGCAGTCCCTTGCCGCAATGCATCTTGCACTGTATCTATTCCTTGTTGCAATGCTCCCTTCCCCTCCTGTACATGCCCCTGTGCATCATGGCTGCGTTGCTCAGCTTCTTGTCTTGCAACACCCCTCAGATCATGAACACCACTCCGAACTTGGTCGTGTGCTAATCCCAGCTGCTGTGCAACTTGATTCCCTGTGTTCTGTGCAGTCTGGTACGCTTTTCCCAACTGCTGAAGGGCAGAGTTGTATTGCTCCTGAGAAGCTGGAGATAGACCTTCCTTTGTTGCCTCATGCCTGCATTCCCACACAATCATCCCTCTCCATCAGTGAGGATTTTCAAGAGAATCCCATCTTTAGGGTTACATTTGAAACCACATCTTTCCAAACAAATAATTCATACAGATGGAGCACAGATCGGTCGAGATAATAAAGGTCTCTTTCCATTAGGCTACTGTGATCACAGTTACACACAGTATGGTGTGCTCACAGCATCCTAATGCAAAGCCACTGACATAGGGTCTTGTTTCTTGCTGCAGGGATAGTTTCTTTCCATTGGAGAGCTGCAAGTGCATTGAAAATATGTAATTAATCATGTTAGGAACTCTGGGAACACATGTTTTCATGAAAAAGGGACAGATGCCATTTTTAGGTGAATCATAGTTGGACTCACAGCTCTCACAGCTCCTGCAATTGGTCAATGCAGGAAAGGTAGAGCTGTGAGATGACCATGAGAACAGCTAGCTGAAAAAACATAATGGAAACCTGCTGTGATCCCAGAATCTGAGATCAGAGCTGATTAATGAAAAGATGTCCTGCTCATGAAGCAAGACCAAGATTGGTTCTAGTGGTACCTACTTGTTCTCTACAGCAGTTTGAGCCTTGTTCAAACTCTGATTAGCACTGTCTGCAGCTGATTCCAACTTCTCTTGTGCTGCTACCTTCAATTGACTTAGCTTCTCTTCCAAAGGCTGCACAATCAAAACTACAAGGTCACTGTCAGATAACAAAATCTGTGTGCCAAAAAAAGACCAAAGTACTTTCAAACCTTTGAATCAGTCTTTACAGAAAGAACAACACTTTTGCAAGGCAAACAAAATCTGTATTGAAGATGTGACACAAAAAGCAAACCCTGTTTCAGCGAAATCCTGTTTGAAACCAATAAAAATTTTGGAGAAAATTACGCATCACCTGCACTGGTTCTGGAGCTTGATGATATGGCTGTTGCTGCTGGACATCTCCGGAGCGAATATTATTATTATTGTTTGCCATTTGCTTGCTTCTCAATAATGTAGTTCCAAATCCCTCCTCCCTCCTCCTAGGCTTTGCTTGAGGATGGCTGCGCAGAGCTTCTTCTTCTTCGTCTTCAACAGATCAATCAAACACCGGAACTCCGTAACTCTGAAAATGGTGGATACAAAAACAATTACACCTCTGAAAATGAATACCAAAGCGATCTAACTGATCTACCAACTACTTACAAGCAAATCTTGTGAATTCTCAGCTGCTCCGCACACTCGTGCACAGAATCGATGCTACAAAAACTCGATCTGCACTTGTTCAGTCTTCCATTCTGCTTGTACTTCAGTTGCCAAACGCTTGATAAACCCTCGAAACCCTGAACCGGCACCTGAAGGTCGACCAGTCACAAAGTGACACGTATTGCTTGGATGACTTGGAACTTCCAAGCTGTAGTCGCGTTCTTCGCAAACCCTAATCCCTATTGACGCGTGTCGTCATGCAATTGGATACAGTAACTAGTTTACACGTGTCGTTGACTGTGTGGTTGTCGTAGAGATACGACACGTGGCGGTATGCAACAGGGGTTCGAGAAACGAGGGTGGAAACGCCATCCCCCGCACGCCAAACTACGCCACGCGTTCCTATCTTACGTCGTGGAACGCTATCTCCCTCTACGCCAAACTACGCCACGCGTTGCTCGAAGGACCCGTGTAGCTAGCGACAACAATCGTCGACAATCGTCGCGCGCGCAGATCTTCAATTTCTTGTAATTGTCTTGCACAAACGATCTGACAGACATGGAACGATTTATTTAACCAGTCAGTGGTGCGATCCGCTCCATTTCGCCAAAAGAAATTTTTTTAAATTGACCAATTTTTCTTTGCGGATTTGTCTCTAGTATTTTGTGTTTTTTGCGGTTTCGCTCCCGTGTATTGGTGCACTTTTTTCTTCCAATTGTGTAGGGGGAGATCACAACAGTCTTTCAACTGTTCAGTACCCTACAGATACGCCACATTTCGAGAACGGAGAGCCGCGACTCATGGAGCTTGTCAGTTGAAAACTCCAGGTATTTCTGATCTGTTCTGTGAACTCATGTCGATTTAGATTTAGCAGCACTGCTTCTTAATCGCGATTACGTGATTTTTCTCTTTCGGTTGCACTTTTGAATCCTGCTTGAATTTCGATTTCCGCGTCTGTATGTATTCTTTTTTCTTGGGAGTGGCGTGATGGAGAAGTCAGAGGCAGGCGCAGCAAACAGGTGTTCACTGTTTGATGAGTAACTGATTTCTTTGTCTTCTTTCCTTTCCTTTGGAGTGCATGGTGATTTGTTAGAAGATCGGACGTGAGAGTGTGTTTGCAAGAACTTTTTTGTTTTTTTGCTGGCGGCGGTTTACTGTTTTTTTGCTGTTGCTGATGATTCTTTTGTTTTTCCACTTGTTCGTTTTTGCAGTGCACAACAAGGAAGGAATGTGGCAGAATCTACAAAGGTGAGTAGTGTCTAGTACTCTCGTAGCCAGCCCTCTTGCAGCAACCGTGCAGTTTGAAGACGTTTGATGTCTGACCAAGATTATTGTCTTTCGTTTGTTCATTTCTCTCTCGTCTGTGTCTTGGATAAGGAGGAGGCAAGGGAAGCTCACAAGAAGTTTGTTCGTTGTCGATAGGTAGCGGCCGACGGGATCACATCAGTGCCGCAGCAGGAGGCTGCTGGTGACGCCCAAAGAGCAGCAGCGAATCGGATTTTCCAGTCGTCTGCTACCAACGCTGCAGCTGCAACGGCGCAAGGAAAGGGCTACTTGCAGACGATGGTTGACACCGCGTCTGCAACCGCTGCCTCGTTCAAAAACTCTCTTGTCGGCAACGCAGACGCTGGTAAAGACGCGATCTACACCGCCGGGCAACAGACTGTTAGTGTCGCAAACCAGAAAATGGAAGACGCGCAGGAGGCCATGAAGAGCATGTCCTTGAAGAATGCACAAGAGAAGGCGAACCAAGGCGTGCAGCTATCGAAAGCCTATTTGCAAGATGCTGGGGACTCTGTCTCTGGAACTGTGACCTCCAGTATGCAAATTGCGATGGAGATTGGCACCAACTTTGTACAGACTGCCAACGCCGCGAAGGATGTTGTGGCTGCATCGACATACCAAGCCGTAGATGCCACTGTGAGCACCGGCAATGCCGCCGCTGAGCAGCTTGCAGCCGCCAAGAACACGACAGTACAGATCGCATCGGATACTTATGCCGCAGCCGCACAGAAACTGCAAGAGACAGCAAGCCTTGCAACCGATCAGCTAAAAGCTGCGCACGACAAGACTGTTCAGACTGGGCAATCGGCATACAACACAGCTGCAGAGAGATCAGCACAGGCCTATGATTATGCCACAAGTACGGTGAAGACGGCTGCAACCGCAAAGGACGCCACAGTTCGCACAGCTTTCGACACTCTCAACGCTGCTGCAGACAAAGCTATAGCTGCGAGAGACACGACAATGCGGGCTGCAACAGATGCCTACAGACTTGCAGCAGATAAGGCCGCAGCAGCAGAAGCAACAACTATGCAGGCGGGACAATCGGCTAACCAAGCTGCGGCAGATACTGTCACGCAAGCTTACAATTACGCTGCTGCCACTGGCAACGTTGCTGCTGGGAAAGCGATGGCTGCCAGGGACATGACAGTGCAAGCTGCGGCGGATAGCTATACACTTGCAGCAAACAAGGCCGCAGCTGCTCACGAGGCAGCCGTCCAAAGCGGGCAATTCGCTTACCAAACCGCCGCACGGAATGTCGGGCAAGCTTACGAGTACGCTGTCGACACAGGCAACAGAACCGCGGAGAAAGCTGCCGCAACGAGAGACAACGTCTCACAGTATGCGACGAAAGCCAAAGAAACCTTGGTGAGTACTGTGAACGATGCTCCTGCTTCAACAGCTCAACAGAAGAAGGGTGCAGATCTCAGTGCACAGTCTAATCAATCCATGCGACAGACAGGAAATGCAACAACCATGAGATCCAAGGAAAAGAAAAATTAGGTTAGAGCAGAATGCCCAACAAACATCGCACGAGGAAGCGAAGACAAGAACCACTTCCAACACAGCAGCTGCCATTGAAACTTGAAACACACAATTCACACACCTTGAAGGTGTTTGAAGAGTTTTTGCTACAAATGAGGGGTCCAAACAAACTCCAGGAGGAAGAAGACAAAGACAAAGATTCCTTTTTGTGCAAAGCCCATTTGTGTTGCATTCCTCTTGCACTCATCTGATTCAAGAGTGGCTGCTGGGAGAATGCAGTTTGTGCATTGACCCTGTGCATACTGCATTTCCCCAGCAGCAGGAATGGGTTTTGGGTTAACCATGTGCACAGTGCTTGATGCAGGGATGACTCTATCATGTATGGCCAATTCTTTTCAATGCAAATTGTTACAATTAAAAAACATCAATGGGGTGATGAGTTTATTCTACCATGAACTGGCAGCAAGCCATTTACATTTCTTGTAGCCATCAGGTGTTAAAGACAAGGAGAAGAGAGCACTTCATTCTTCATAGACCTCTGCTTAAAGTAGTTTGAAAGATGTCATCTCCAGTTTGCAACTGGCAAGAGCAATACTAAATGGGAAAAGCAGCAGAAAGGTTCTTACCTCTCATATTGTAGCATGCCATATCTAAGAGCTATGAGCTATTCTCGCCACATCCAATTTAATAGCCATTATCAGCATGCACAGCATGTCCTCCATTCTTTCCATCCTAGTTGTGAATTTTCTTACTTTTTAGCCTTCGTTTTTCAATTCTTGCTGCGTATATGTTTTAGCTTTGTGTGTTACATTGCCCTGTATATAGCACAAGAAGTTATTTAGAATTTAGGGAACCATTTGATAATGAATTTGGTTTTTGAGAAATGATATTGAAAGGCAGCAAGCTGGTGGGAAACAGTGTGAATGGCATTGTTGGGAAGGAGGTAGCTTGATTTTTGAAAGGGGGCAACCACACCAGAGAAAACAGTCAGCAGGAAGTCATGACAGTGGTGGTTTAGAGAAGCAACAAACTTGTGGCACATAGCAGCTTCAAGAAGAAACATATGAGAAAGGGAAACTGACAAGGGAGAGCTGTTGGCATGCAACCATGAATTTCAAGCTCAAGAGACACAGTGAACAGTGAAAGGATGTCTTAGTTCATGCCACTGCTGTAGGATTGATTTCATTCATGTATGTTGCTTCATCTGTCATGTTCTGAATTACTGAGATTCATTGCACAGTTGAGGGACACAAAAGAAGGAGCTGCCAAATTCTTATTAACATACCATCATCATAGAACTATGTATTTTTCACCACTAAATCAAAAGATGTACCATGCTCCAATTCGTTCACCCTTGCCAATCAATCATGCTAGGGCAAACCAAGAGACTGTAAGCATGGAATTTAATGTGGCCCTGTATTTCATACCCCTTATGTCATCCTTCAATTGAAGTAAAGAGGGGCTCAGAGCAGGGTCTAAACATATGTGTACAAGATTGCAAGAAAACAGATCTCCACTACACAAAACTGAGCAAGGTCATAACCTCTTGAGAGTTACTCAAAAAAGATCAGACCATCACATTCATCATAACTACCCACTGATGCCATTGGCTATCAATGCTGCATGTAAATAAATATATCTATACACAACCAAAAACTTCAGGCAAACAATCGTATACTACCTATTGTTGTGAGATTTTCCCATTTCTGGAAAAGACAGGAACACAGCATCATATCATTGGCTAGCATTCAAGAGACAGTGCGAATAAAAAGAAGGTCAAAACATAAGAGAAACAGCACTGCTAGTCTTTCCTAATCTCCCACCATCATCATGAGACTCTGATTGTCGTCATCAAGCTACAAACAGACATTGTACCATGCTCTGGATTGCCCTTGCCACTCAGGCTTGGACAAATCAAAAAGCAAAGTATGGAATTTAATGTAGCCCTGTATTTCATACCCCTTCCATCATCCTTCAATTGAAGTAAAGAGGGGCTCAGAGCAGGGTCTAAACATGAGGAACTGCAAGAGAGAGAGAGAGGGGAAGACAGAGAGATGCTAGTTTTTTCTGACATTGCATTGTTCTGAAACTATGAGTTTCCACATGATGCCAAATTATGTACCACGCTGCTGGGTGCTCTTACCAGTCAGGCATGAGAAAATCAAAAACACAAAAGCATGGGATTGATGTGACCCTGTATTTCATACCCCTTCTTGCATCCTTCAATAGAAGTAAAGAGGGGCTCAGAGCAGGGTCAAAAAATGAGAGATGGAGCTGCAAGAAAGCCCTTCCTGACATTGTATCAAAGAGAAAGCTTCAGGTCAAACCTTGCTGAGATACAATTCAATTCCTTGGATGGTGGCCTCAACACAAGAACACAAGAAAAAAAGAAACTAAATTGATGATTCTTGAATGAGTAATACCCATGTGAGTCTCCATTGCACCACTCTTGACCTTGCAGTACACATTATACTCAAGCAGGATAATAACAAGGCATAATCTGAGAAGTCAATTTTCCAAAGAGTTGCACATGCTAAGGGTCAAAGATGGTTTCAACAAGTTAACTGCAGATTTCTTGAAGATTTTTTTTCTTCAAGGCAATGGTACTCTTGTTTGGAGATATGAGACAGCAAATACCAAAGATGCAGCAGCACTCAGACCCAAGAGAGGCACTGCTGGAATAAGCTTGCCTGTGGACACCAGTCGAATAGCTGCACAGACAGTTGATGTACACTGGACTCAAAAAAAACTTCCATTGAAGGTGAAATGCAAGACAGCACACTCTTCATCCCCTAACATTGGAAATGTTTGAACAGTAGTGGAAATAAATAGGTACTCAGGAGATGCACTTAATAGCACAGAAGTACGGTTTACTTACCAAAGAAAGCAGCAAGCAGCACTCCAACACCAAAACCTACTGCTTCACCAAGTTCACGAGTCTCTGGTGTCTGCAGGAGGAAATATGCCTGGCAAAAAACATAAAAACATGCCCACAGGAGGTTAGGCTACCATCATCATCAGCCCTTTTCAAATGCCATCATCTGTGGGCTTAAATGCATGGGAACTAAGTATACAGCCCTTCTCAATGGCATCAACTTGGTGATGTGCAAAGCCATATTCAGGAATGAACTCTCTCTGCTGAAATTTACTTACCACACCAAGAGAAGCACCTCCAAAGAGTCCACCTCCAAGAGAATTCTTGCTGCCAGATCTTATGTCTGCAAAAGAGGAAAACCCCAAGGCAGGTTTCAGCATTGAAACTGGGGCTGGAAAAAGTTTTTAAAAACAGGGGCTGAAAACCACATGCCTTCTTGATCTAGGACCCTGAAGAAAAACAGTTTTCTTACATGCGAAAAGACCCCCGCCGAGAATAGCAGCTCCGTACACGGCGGCAGTTAACGGCGCGTACTCCACCAAGCTCAGCTCCGCCGTAATGCTGCCACAGGAATGACCCTTGTTCTTCTTCTTTGCTGTCCTCGACGATGACCCACTACTAACCACCTTCACGACCGCAACACGTTCTCCCCTAAACGAGCTTCTCAACTCTGCAGCCGGCTTCCCCGAGAAAGCACCAGATCCAGCCGCACTTGATCCATTGAACAAGCTCTGTTGTGGGTACTTGAGTCTAGACCTGACTTCCGTCGTCGT
>Ga0116229_10004126_pt1 | contig 23834 bp, 18 predicted proteins | sample S1TSphgellanicum_3_FD_87313 | JGI IMG/M metagenome (GOLD analysis project Ga0116229, IMG submission 87313) | Host-associated microbial communities from peat moss isolated from Minnesota, USA - S1T2_Fc - Sphagnum magellanicum MG | ecosystem: Host-associated > Plants > Peat moss > Unclassified...
ATTATAAATGTTCAATTCCTTAGATAGGCCACCAACATAATGAACTTTGTGAAAATGAGGTTAATCCCCCCCACAAGAGATGGGGAGGGAAACCTATCATCACACTAAAGGAACTTGTGAATAATCCAAAGAACTTGGGCCAGTTAATTTCCCAAAAACGTGCATGAAGGTTGAGTTGAAAGAAGCAAGTTGGTGCTGAAAGACTAATAAAGGAGGGAAGCAATGGAGCAAATAATGAACTATGTGAAAATGAAGTTGATCCCCTCACAAGAGATGGGGAGGGAAACATGTTGACGCACTAAAAGGGCCTATGGGCAATCCAAAAGGTTTAGGTCCAAGAATCTCCCAAAAACATGCATGAAGGTTAAGTCGAAAGAAATGAGCTTGCACCAAGTGAGCTTATGTCAAAAGACCAATAAAGGAAGGAAACAATGGAGCAAATAAAAAGGTTTATGGGCAAAACATCAATAAAAGATCCCAAATGCAACTTGGACATCCCCTAACTTCGAAAACACCTTTCCGTGATGAACATATTTGTTTAATGCATCTTGCACAAAAAAAGAAATAAAAGAAGTAGACCCAAACAAGACACCCAAAACCTTGATGTCATCCAATAGGCAACAAAAATCAATGAGAGGAAAAAAACCATGAGGTATACCAAAAGGTGACCAAGCCGAACACTTACGGGGTTAGACGATGAACCTTACAAAAATCAACTAAAAAACAAAATGGTCAAAAGCAAGATGAAAAATAAAGGTTGGGCCAATGATGTGAGTGTCATCCACAAGGGAAAGGGAAATACAAAAGAGAAAAACCCCATAGAACATTGCAATGCACAAAAATGGGCCATTGCAAAAAAATAAAATTTAACAAATGGATCACCTTCACCCGTGTTCTCCAAAGAATAGATGATTGAGAAATCTTCCAAAATGGAATGGTGGTTAAAGAAAAGGGGAACCTATTGGGCATAAGAGGACCAAACAAAAGAGAAAAGTTAAAACAATTAACCTCTTGTGATGAAAAGTTCTTGAAAGATGGTTATCCTAAAGATGGTGTTGAAAATATTTGCAACATCCACATGTAGTACCACCCAATCCAAATGGATGCTTAAAATAATTCAAACATTATAAACCACCACCTTGCACCCCCCTTGAATGTCATGCCAAATTGATGAGATGACAAAGAATGACAAAAATGACACGAAATTATTAGCATAAAGCTCTACTCACTAATTAATATAGGACCTCACCCACCACAATTGGCCAAATGCCTCTTATTCTTTTTTTTGTTAGTCCTTTGTTTTTACAATACAAAAATTTGTAATCATTCTTGTTTTTTATTAGAAAATTTGACTTTAAAAATCAATTTATTATAATTATTATTTGATATCCGGTTGTGGAAAATTGGCATTTCTCACATACATTTGTGAAAACCGTTTTCATGATGATTGAATGGAATTATATATTTTTTAAATTTTAAACCTTAGTCAATTCTCTAAATTAATTTTAAAAATTAAATAAATAAATAAAAACTAGGTCGATTCTTAAATTATGTTTTCTAAATTGGAACAAATGATTCTCACCCAAAAAAAACAAAAAAAAAACCCACCCAATGTTAGTTTGGACCTTGTCCACCTTGGTTGTTTAGATATAATCCCAACCAAAATATCAAAAAATAATTACACCTTAGAAAGGTGCTCATACTCAAAAAAACAAGTATGAAATCATACCTTAACTTTTTAAGAAAATGAATAATAGTCCTTGGTTGAGTTCTAGTTATTCATCTCCCGTACTATTCAATGATATTCCTTTTCAATTTTTTGATGTTGTATCATTGGCTAGCATCCCATGAAGGATTTGACATTAATGATGACAAGTTTGTAAAAGTTGTCTAAATATTTTTAAGAATGTGATCAAACTAAGATCAGAGTCTAATTGTGCTTTGAAAAAATTCAAGAAATTTTATTTTTTTTGAAATATGATGATTTTTTCAGAAACAAATGAGAATATTGCAATGGAAAATTCCCATTTATTTTCATTTTCCCCATTTTGGCAAAATTTCACTCAAAGAAAAAATGTTGATACTATTTGGGCAAAGTTGTCAGAGTAATGTACCTATTGAGGAAGACTGTTTGTTTGTTTTTTTCTCACATTGAGATCTCTGAAACAATGGCACCCTTAGTTGTGCAATTGGTACCCTTGGAAAGCTCTCAATGAGTACATTATCAAGGCCACTACCTACTGTGCAAGAGTTACGAAATATTAAACAATTTTGTCATTGAAAATTCAATAACATCCAAAGCTAAGAATTTAGGGAAATTGAGGTGCTCTTTGGGTATTGTAGCAAAGTCCTCAATGCAGATGATTCGGTAATTTTTAAACATAAGGTGCAAGGGATAGTGAATTTCAAGTAAGCTTTGTCACTTCAAATTCAACTAAGTTACAAATACTGATTTTGAAAGGAGAAATTAGTTGAGCAAGGAATTCACACTTGGCCAAAGGGCACAATCCACACTAATAAACTATTATGAAATAAAATCAATAAACACATTTAAAAACTATCTAGCAAGGTCCATAAATTTTCAATTATTCAATTTTTATTATTGTTAGAACTCATAGGAAGACAAAATAAGGCCCACTTTACACGAAGAGTCAAGGCGAATGTTCGACTCAAATCAAGCATTTCTATTGGTGTAAAAGTTGAAATCAGCCCCAAGGGCTTTACACTGGGAGTCAAGGCTAAAATCTTTTCAACCTACCCCAAGTTACTACTAAATGCTGAACTTTGTGGCCTTGTATTGGCCCCAAGGCTGAAGAAGGTTCAAGGATACCTAGGAATGTGGGAACCCAATTTGCAACCCTTGGGGCCGATGTTCCAGCATTTATTAATATTGTGATCAATGTTCTAGCATTTATTAGTAACTGTGGGGCAAGCAACAAGCCAAAAATGTTAAAAAATGGCCCCAAAGTTTTTTCAGCCCTGACTCCTAGTGTAAAGAGAGCCTAACATATTTAGGAGTGGAAAATTGATGAAGAAGTGAACAGGTTCAAGCTTCAAAACCTATGATTTAGAGCAGGTTGCAAACCAATAATAATAACAATAAGGCCCGCTTTACACTAGGAGTCGAGGCCAAAAAAAACTCGGGACCAACTTTGAGCATTTGTGAGTTGCAAATTGGCCCCAAGTTACTACTAAATACTGGAGCATTGGCCCCAAGGGTTGCAAATTAGCCTTCCAAATTTGATGGTATCCTTTTTTGCAGCCTTGGGGCAAATACAAGGCCATAAAGTTCAGCATTTATTAGTAACTTTGTGCAGATTGAAAAGTTTTTTTCTATTTCAGCCTTGACTCCTAGTGTAAAAAGCCCTTGGGGCTGATTTCAACTTTTGCACCAATAGGAATGCTGGATTTGGGTTGAACACTGGCCCTGACTCCTGGTGTAAAGCGGTCCTAATACTATAATAATAACAAATAGATATTGTACGAATTTGTGAATCGTTTTCTTTTGTCAGTCGTGACCTGTTTTTTTGTGATTTCGCTGCCTAGACGAACAAAGATGAAGGCCACCGGCGTGGTACTTAGCATCGTGTGCTCCGGTGCGCGGCACTTCGAAGCTCCTCGTTCGTAAGAGATTCGGAAAGTCGGAGAGATGGAGCCTTCTTCGATGGCGTAGGTCGCATCGTGTGCTCCGCTGCCTGGCGCCTTCGAAGCTCCTCGTTCGTAAGAGAGTCGGAGAGTCGGAGAGATGGAGCCTTCTTCGATGACCTACGACGAAGCCGAAATGCAGCGGAGCCATCACTTCATGCAGGCCTTGAAGGTATGAGAAACAAAAAACCAAAAAATGAAAAAAGTAAAAATAAATTCTGCACTTAATATTTTTTGCCACTTCTTCTTTTTTGTGCTTTTTCTTCGGAATGCCTGAAGCTCCCTGTCTAGCTCTTTGTCTTTGTCTATGTGTCTCTCGATTGGTGTTGTATTTCCTTGGATTCTAGGCAGATATGGTACCGTAGTGACCAGATTTTGTTTCCTTGAGTGTGTGCGGCAAATTTTGGAGGCTTTTTTGGTTGTTGAATCATTATTTTTGAATAATAAGAGGAAGTGAAGCGTTGACACCTGTGGACTGAAAAGAGAAGGTAAATGAAGTACACTTGCGGTAATGCAGGCCACCTAGATAGGGTTTTTAAAGTCTTGAAACGGGAATTTCCTTTTGTCAGAATCAGAAAGTGGAGCTAATATGCTGGCATTATGCAGGGGATAGGAATTGAGGGTTTCTCAAATGATAATCCTTGGTCGTTTTAGTGAAGGGTGTGAAGACTAGATCAGTGCTTGTTGGATGCGGTAATGTGTAAATTTACCAGAACAGGGAGCCAAGAGAGCTGATGAAGATTGGCATTTTTTTGCCTTTTGATGAGTACTTTTGTGTCACAATAATTGCTAACATGGCATATATATGAAGAATGTCATCAGTACAGAAATGGCACATATCTCTTTGCATTGGAACTACATTCGATTTTGAGTCTGTCCAGGAATGACAAAGGTGCAGCTACTCTTGTGATACATTAAGTGCCTGGGTGATCAAGACCTAATGACAGAGAAAGATGACAGATAGTAGCTCGACTGATTGAATGTGCAGGAGCTTAGGAATCTTCGACCACAGCTTTATTCTGCAGCAGAGTACTGTGAATCTTCCTACCTTTATAGTGACCAGAAACAAGTGTAAGCTTTCTGCCTATTTTTGTGTGCTTGAGTAATGGTAACCAAATTGAATTCAGCAGGAACAAGCTCCACTAGTCTCATCTTTTGTTTTCTTTTTATGGATAAAAATTGTGCACACTAGATCTGTGTGCTTGGTGAAACATTTCCTTCTGTTATGCTAAGACATGCACTTCAGATGACATTGAAAGTTGCTGAAGGGGTAGGGTTTCATGCCTTGGTAACAGAATGAGCTGGTTGTATATGACAGCGTTCTTGAAAATTTGAAGGACTATTCTGTGAAGGCATTGGTGAATGCTGTTGACCACCTAGGAACAGTTGCATATAAGCTAAATGATCTTCTAAATCAGCAGACGACTGAAATCTCTTCTGTTGAGCTTCGAGCAGCATCTCTAGCTCAGGTGAGTGAATTCCTGGAACACAAATGAATTGCAAACGAAGCCCCAAAGATCAAGTTTTTCTCCAATTTAGCATTACCGAAGGCAAATGGCTCTATCAATTCCAAAACCAACATGCCATTGGAGTGAGATTTTGCTTGAAGGTTATGAACCCAAGTGCTTGCAGAACTTGTGAATTTTCTGATTGAAAGTGGATGCCATCCTTGATGTTGACCATGTTGGAGATGAAATGTGGTGTTTGTGTAGCGGATGCGGTCATGCCAAGAGCATTCAGATCGTGAAGGCTTGAAGCAACAGTCATTGGCAAAAACCATGCATGTTAACCACAAGCATTATGTTCTTCCAGGTACTTCACTTTCTCCTCCTGCCCTTTTGCAGAGTAAGGGTGCAGACACCTGTGGTCAAATCACCATGTGTCAACAACTGCATAATATGTCAGAAAGTTATGATTTTCAAATGAGGCAGGTTCTTTTGCCCATACGTTGGAAGGATTGTGATTGTAATATAATCTATGGATGTACCTTGAAGATGAATCCTGGTTGGAGTCCAACTTCTCATGGTCAGTACGAAATATGCCAGCTGAGTATGAAATATACTGGCAAAGTTCTTTTCCTGTTGCTACATGAGTTCATGTTTGAGTGGGGTTGAGCAGCCAACCTGTACAGGATCTCTGGGTGAACTTGTAACTCTAGTTTCCAAGCACGCAAAATCTAAATGTTTGATCTTTCTACATGCCACAAATTGAACCTCCTTAACTTGCCAATGAACAAGAGTTCATTCCCAGTCTGAGTGGTGGTTTGAAATCTGAAGCTAGCCAGCTTTGTAGGTCTACAGCAACTTGGTGTCTGCAGATTATACAGAGAATACCCAGAGTTCAACTTATGGGTTGTGATCCCAGTGGGCTGTCCTAGGATACGGTGCTCAAAGGCCTGGGGCATGTCCCTAATCTCTCACAGGCTTGTGACTGTAGGATAAGCCAATATCCATGGTTTCAAAAGAATTTCTTAATGGTACATGTGCCTTTTACACAGATCCATATGCAGCAGGGGAGCAAAGTCCAGCAATTCTCAGGGAGACATTTGATACAAACCAACCACGGCCTCTCCCACCAACCCGGATTCAAACAGAAGCCCATCCCCTTCCATTACCAAAACCACTTGTTCTCTATCAAGACCCTCTGCCATCAGCTGATTCTGCAGGTACCATCCTCCCTTGGTCTTCTCTACCTCATGTAAATTGTCAGAGCACAGACATGTTTTCTGAAACCAGCCTTTTGTGAGGTGTATATATAAACATTTGCCAATAAGGGAGGTGGGCTGTGCTATGTGGTCTTTTTCATAACCTAAGTTTTTTGGAAGTACCACATTAAACACAGGTGAGAACAAACCTCACTGGCTTACTGTTTCAGGAACACTAAGTCGAGATACCCATCCAATTCTTTTAATTTTCTCTCTGTGGTGTAGTTGCTAATAAGAATGGCCAATAACTGAGAGCATTGGTGCAGTAGGTACAAACAGGTCAAAAACTGCAGAATGGCATTTCGCATCAGATGCAGCTCCTGTTACTTCTGCACATGGTAGTTTCACCAGGTACAGTGTAATAGAACTTTTGTTTCTACCGAAACTGTCATTGTCTGCTTGCTGATTCTAAGGTTTGCTTGCTGATGACTGGATGTCTGCAGAATTACTATGCAAATTATCATCATCAATTCTTCATGCTCAAATGAACCCCCAGCCTTTCATTTACTGTCTCTTGAGACATTAAATCCTTTTTTATTTTCACTTACAAGACAGCCCTTAGTGCTTCACTTGGCAAAGGAATTAAATGACATATATGTGGCATTTCCTCTAGGAACTGTTCAACTACTTCTTTGTCCCCTAAATGAAGTGTGAACCTTGCTGTGGGTTTTTTCTTCATCATGAGAATGGAGATTTCTATATTCTTATGAAAGATACCTTTTTTGCTGCTTGCTCACTGTGGTTATTATGGGATGGTATAAATGTTATAGGTTGGGTCAAGAACCAGTTCCTTCAGCTACAAGGGCAAGCATGCTAGAAACTTCACTTTCAATGCGCTCCTTCCTCACTTCCTTTAATCGTAAGCTCCCTTGATTGAAATCCCCAAGGTGAAGTAATATTTTTCTTGTCAGTAGCATGTACCAGTTAGGCTTTTAGTTCTTGTGTTGAATTGCCAGCTAAAGTTACATGTCCAATTGCAGTGTACATTCAGACTTGTCTTGACTAATATGGTGTGGAACACATAACACAATTCTAGATGTGACTTGGTTTGGCAGAGACTGGTGACCAGATGCCAACTACAATGGATGCTGACTTATCAACTTCCAATTCTCAAAGATTGGAAAAAGTAGGCGTGATGAGGTCTGGATCATTTGCACCCACCAAATCTGCCCCTCCTATTCCTGCAAAGGCAAGTTCTCTGTCCTTCTCCCTTTTGCTACTCAGACATATTCTGTTGATTCCTTATCTAAACAAGGGTCTTCATGTTTCCATATCACAGCTGATAATACATAATCTGGCTTGTAACAAAGCAATGATCTTGGAAATAGCTCATGGGAATATGACTTGTGGATGCTCATTTCTCTTGGTGGTTGTCAAGGGCTGAGCTTGCTCCTACATGTCCTTACATCTCCAAGCCAGCAGCAAAATACTTGAACTCACTGCACACTCCTGATCTAGTGTTCCCACACTTTCTTCTGGGTCTTCTCAAACAGTACATATGTTTTGGAAGCATTTCTGACCATGGTTAACTCCATGTCTTTTGGATCTAGATCCTTCAGACACATGGTCATCCCTGAGATTGGGAACAGTTGATAGCTCAAGATCATGCAACTCATGTTATGTTGTGGGCTTCTGATGGTGTAGAGCACTGCATTCACCCATTCCACAACCGTGCTCCCAATTGAAACACTCCCTGAAAATGGGTTGACAGAAAATTCAAGGCCTGCTCCAACCCGCAGCAAAAGTCTGTTGCGCTCATTGCTTCAGCGACGAAAATCTTCATCATCATCAAAAACCACCAATGCTAGTTAACAGGCCAGAAGGCTCTTCTATTCAGAAATCGTATGGTATAGCAGCTCTATAAATATATTGAGGGTGGCAATAGTCCATAATGGGGAAAGAGGGAGGTTGTTTTGCTTCCCCTATTCCTACTACTACTATACAGTTTTCTTTCTCAGTCTCAAAACAGACCAAGAATGCCTCCATGTATTCTGGAGGGCCACTTTCTCTCATCTGTGCAGTGTGGACCGAGAAGAAGGGATCATGAGTTTGGACCAAAAGGATTCAAATTGCAGTTTACCTGGTCTTGGCATCTAATGTAGATGCTATACCCAGCACCAGGTACTATCATATGTGATTGCCATGAAGCATAAGTAGCCCTCCACAAACTGGGAAGTGACCAGTATACACATTCTAGCATAGTTACTGCTGCTGGTCTTGCCAATTTGGTGGCTTCATATTAGAAAGGTGGCCAGCCATAGCAGGTTTTCTACTGCAGCTATCCAGGGCAGAGCATAACAGCTCTCGATTCTCATTTGCCAATTGTTGTCTTTTGATGACTTCACAGAGAAATAGTGTGGGGTAGATTAAAAAAAACAGTCTGCTACTCTTTGTGTTGATTGTCACTAGTGAAATTCACAAATGGTGAAGTATGTTTGTTTCTGTTTCTTTTGGTGGGGGTGGAAAGTGGTGTATGGAACATGGAAACAGAATGCAAGGGTCCTTGTGTATGTGATTGAAGCAACTGCATCACAATGCTTATAAACTGCACCTAGGAATATGCATTCCAGGACACTGGGTTTTCTCTGTTGATGGATATTTTGCACTCACTGCTGGTAACTGTCTTGTGCTCCTCCTTTTGTCACCTACTTTCACCCATCCAAGGTCACCACAATTCCCATGCAGGGGAGATTCAATGTCATCTTGTAGCATGCCAAGATTGGCATGCTTTTTTTTTGCACAAAACCAACCATCCATAACCAGACAGCCAAAAATGGTGTGCATCCATGAGAATTCAGGCATGCTTCTCTATTTGTTTCTACCTAATGAAGAAATGTGGTGATTTCTATGAAAATTTTATTGATAATCTGGCAATATAGAAGCCCACCAAATCAGAGATTTTAGCACTTTGTATTTCTTTTTAGAATTCACCACATTATGAATTTTGCACTAAAAAAACTGTCCATTCCTAGTATTTCTGCAAGGGTGGATATAACCACAGAAGCTAAAACAAATTAGAACAACTCAACTACTCAGGAATCAAAATTTTATAAACAAGATTTGAACCAAACAAAATAATCAAGGAATTTATTTATTTTGAAACCTATTATGGGCCAAGAATGAATGTCAGAAAAAAACACTAACGTTTAATTTTTGGAATTCCGGGATTATTATTTGTACAATTTCCATTGTGAATGTTTTGGATATTTTCCTGTTCAAAATTGCATACATATCCAAGGTTTGAGTTTTCAAGTTACACCACATCAGGTCAGTTTGGCATCTATACAACGAAATGAACACCCAAATGCATCTTCAATTCTTCAACACAAAAACAACAATTTTCCCAACAACACTGTATTGGCATGCAAAAGTTAAGATTGGGGGCACCTACCAGGAATCAAAGGACAGAGACAATCTCAATGTTGTCTTTGATCTGTTTGGAGGAGAAAATGAACATGCATGTTCAATTTACCCACACACACCTACACTTCTCTTCCTAAATAGCACACAATGGTGATGTTGAGACATAACTTTTTTCACATTCAAATAACAATAGTAGGGTCTCTGGTACAGACTGTGACAATGCCATAGATATTGAAGTTTCACTTCAATATGGATATTACTAGGTCTTCTAGAGTCTGCAAAGCCAATTCACATTGCTATAGCCGTAATCTACCATACTTATGAGGCTGCAGAGGACAATTTCACATGTAACAAATTGAAGGTAAAATGTTGTCATTTCCCGAATGACATAGTATAAACCGGTGCACTGGTCATTGCAAATTAGACTTTAAAGTCATTATCTGCTACAGCTTTACAGTTTAAACAATTGAGGCAGAAAACGGTGTTATCTGTCAATTGCATATGTACAAACAATCTGCTTTGTTTGCCTACTGAATGCTAATGAGGAAAACTTAAGCAAACCACATCAATCCATATGTACACAAACAGGTTTCTTTGTCAAAGGTTTATCCTTTCATCAGTTTCCAAAAAGCTGTCCAAGTGCATTGTAAAGGGGAGTGGCAGCTCTAGGTGGAGGGACTTCTCCCATCAAAATATCAATGGCAGTAATACTCGAATTGCCATAAAACCGTCCATTGGTTGAAGAACGAGTGGCCACCACATTGCCTTCCAAAGAGCATCCAACAAATGCGCCTACACAAGTCAAGAAAATGTGTCAGAGAATCAAGCATTTTGAAAACTGCCATGAAAGCCTTTGGAGTCCCTAACATATTTTTTGTGCAGTCCCTGCCTCCTGAGAAACGAATTTCATTGCAGGGCCACAAATTTTGGGATCAAAATTTCAGGAGATACAAGCTGTTACAGAAATCAACTATGCCTTCACTACACAGATTATGATTTTCTCAAAAAAAAAGTAACTTTATAGACAAAACAAAGAGGTAAAAATCAAGAGACCAAGGCTCATTCTACAACATTATTGTGATAAGAAACCTCAAGCCAACCCTTCAGTTTAGCTTGCCTGGTGGACATAAAAGGAATGTTTGAGCAAGAGATCCCAACAAGCATATTATGTATCAATGAAAAACTTTCAAGCTGTCAGAAACTGTTTTGGAAGATGGAAAAAACTTCATGTGGGAATAAAATGTACTGAATATATGTGATCAAAAAAACTGTTCACTGACTCACTGACTCACTGACTCCAGCTACATGACAATACAAATGTGGTGGGATTCAGTAGCTGTCAAGGTGCTGAGTTAGAGTCTAGATTTTTCTTTCCAAATGAACATTCCTGTGTGAGTCATTTCAAAACACTTGCCTGAGAGTCACCAGGATGAATGAAAACAGCATTGAGCCCATTATCTACCATATTTAGAAAAGTACAATGGACATTTTATGGTCCATATCAAATCTCACCTTTGCTGCGGCTATAGGTATAGCAAGCGGTGGTCCCTCCATCACCTGCCCGCAAATCAGCTTCAGCAACTCTGCCTATCGGACCTGCTGCAACGCTGAGGCCAGCACCCATAGCCAAATGGACCTTCCCACTGAATGCTTTCACAGCCTCCACATTCCGCAACACTATGATGAAATCTGTCAACTCCCCACCTGCCTGCAAGATCCAGAAGGGTGTACATACCCATCACCACACAGCCCACCATGGTCACCATACCAAGTCTCATACTAAATAATTATATCAGAGAAATGTCTCCATGAAAACACTATGTACATAACTGTTATGTCAGTTCTAGTCAAAAACAAACACAACAAAAATGTGTACAGTTATAGCATTGTGACTGTCACTCACAAAGTATTAGACCCTCACCTTCATTGTGAATGGCAGTGACTAGCTGCCATTACTCCATTGACCTCAACAGCTCCTGACAATGGTTGTAGATCAGTATATAATAGTCTGCTAAAAATTTGGGTAAACAATTCTAAGAAAATCTGCTCCTAAATTTCAGTTGCATTTCCAGAAAGAATGGGAAGCTATGCTACCCAACATCATAACAAAGCATCCAGTGTATTATTGCAGATGTATTGCATGACCTCAAAACATCCATTACATCTGTAACCACTAGAGTCTGAATGGTACACCAATTGTGAAAGAGAGATCACGGAGATCATGTGTGCTTGAATAAACTTTTTCACCTCTTCAACAAAAGTACAAGAATCTCATAATTTTGTACGACTCACTGTCACAAGATAGTATAGCAAGTCCTACAGACCCTGTGATAAAGAGGTGATATCTATTGTCTTTCCCACACTGGAGATGGTTTGTACCCCTTCTATGGCAGAAATGACATAAGATGGACATCTCTAGCACATTACTAGTAGAAGACAAAGGAACAAGAGTGCAACTTGGCTGTGGTCATTTCTTTATCCAGGTCCAATATGTCTTTCACTGGACATAAATGATGTGTCCACCAGTCCATAACAGACATGTCTTATGCTACGCCCACAGCTGATTTAACCATACCAGCATGCTTTTGAAATTGTCATGGAGGACTATTATACAACCCTACTCAAGAAAAACAACTGCATGATAACAGACTGCAACCTTGCAAGGAAATGTGAGAACTACAAACCTGAGCGCCCCAACCAAGACCACAGGAGGCAATAGCAGATGGTGCAGACCATGTGCCATCACTTTTCCGGGCCACCACTAGGCCTGTTCCCATCTTATAGGTGACCATGAGCCCCACCTTCAAGACAGTTAAAATTGCCAGCCCTTTTGCTCCATCCAATACAGCATCAGGAATAGACTTATCAGGACCTTCTCCAACCTGCAAAGCAACATCATTGTCCAGCAAATACATGCATGTCAAATCCTAGAGAATTTCTTTGTCTTCGACCTTTGCTGTGAATTTGGATCTGTGTTACTGCCACTGGTTCACTACCACAAAGAAAGAAATTAAGTAGGCATGTCTGCAGAGACCTGCTGTAATTAAGTCCTTGTAATGCCCTAACAAGCTTCTTCAAACACCATAGGTGTGAGCGTGAGTGGTTTCACAACCACAAACCTACCATATAGTAGCTGCGGAGGCTATTAGTTGCCTTGTAAATTTCATGCTCCATGGTAAGGCCAAGAGGACTGTTAATCCAAGCCCGCATACAACTCATATCAGTAACATCATAAACTGCTGATTGGGCAGCATTGCTCACTCGGTCAACCAAAAACTGTTGAATGGGCTCTAATCTTTCCCAGCAAACATCACAAACTCTTTGTGGGTCTCGCTCCTGAAATTTCACAGGTAACAAACTCCGTCCGGAGGAGCACCTCCGACAGAAGATGCCTCCACAAAACCGACAATGATGACGGCCACATGACAATGCCCGGAAATTTGTTGAACACTGCATGCATGCTGATGCAGCACTGTCAGGTACCCACTCTGGAGGTTCTGCATCAAAAACTTCCCGTCGAGCATGAACATCAAGATCAGAACCTGTAATAAAAGGTGGCGCACTTGGAGTGTGACAATGGGCCCATGGATACTCTGGTGTAACCTACACAAGTCAACAGAAGTTCATGTGAGTTACACGAGAATGTGCACAGACATGACATGTGCTAAACAGCTGAACATATTGAAGATGTCTTGGAAATTTGAACAGTCTTTTCAAAGATTCAACTCCAAGCCAACATGCCTGAAATCCAATAGTGTCTGAATGGATGATAGGATGCAGTCCAAGCTTAGGCACTCAAAGATGCAGCTTTTGGAAGCAGAAAAACATCAAGTGAAAGCATGATACCAGTCCACTCCTTGAAGAGTATCGGTGTGAAAGCTCTGGCCATGTTTGTGTGGACATATCTTCATTACTCATCTGTGGCACATTCCTCCCAGCAATAATTTGTATAAAGCCATTCAATACATTCCATAGGTTCACTTCTGGAAGTGACTCCCGTGCTTCATCATACTCAGCCCGATCTGTAAACCACCCACCATCTTCTGCAAATGCATTTCGCCCTTGTGAAACTGAACCTACTCCTGCAAGCCTGTTGGGTGGTACTGAGACTGGAATCCATGCCCCTGTTTCTTCAGGGAGAGGGAAGTCATAGATTAGTCGCCGGTTTTGAGACCTTGCTCTTGGGTCTCTTATTGCCAAAGTTGGTGAATTGAACTCCAAAGAAGCCGATTGTTGCTCAGAATCTCCTTTGGATCTGACAGCTTCACCAGTCCAACTCCTTGAAGACCAATCATATTCAATCCCCATAACTGGAGTTCTTGAACCATAAACTATTGACTCACCTTCCTCCATGTTTCAGCTGTCAACAAGAATCTACCTGAAACAATAAAGCAAGCAGCAGCTTGTTAACACAGTTTGTGCCCAGTGTGATTTTGTTGTTGTGTACGATCCAAGGCTCCCACGGACATATTTTGCTCATATGATTCAACACTCATTGATGATGATGATAATGATGATGATAAGCAGCTCTGCAATTCTACTCGCATAACCATGCCTGTCTGTTAATGAAATATGTCACCTGTCACAAATAGATCTGCAGTTTCAGACTCAAATGAACAGAACCCTAGAGTGACAGGTACCATTTACTAGGATCATTTCATACTTGTAGCAGATGTCTCTCGACATAGGGTTACAACTTAGAAGGAGTCACTCTCTTGTCATGATGATGTGGCTACATGTGTTGCTTAACCCTAAGGTCTAAGGGCTTGCAAAATGAGTACATATTCCACAACAACAACAAACTTTTCCATCATTCTTCAAGGTCAGGAAGTTGTTAGAAGAATTGCTGCTTTTGACCTATAAAAACTCGAAACTTACAGAATATAATCAAGCATAACGCTACTATGGCTCATGAAAGCGATTCCGCTCTCTCATTCCCCAAACCCTAATAATAGCAGCTCGCCATTTCTTACCGCTTTTTGAGCTCTGCATGCCAAAAAAATTCTACCGTTGCACACAATGAAACCCTGGTGGAGCAAATCAATTCATCAAACTGTTTATTGTTTTATGGAAAAACAAAGGCCGGAGAGCTCTTAACCACAACCCCCGCAAAAGAACACAAAACAGAACATGAATCTCCATCCTAAAGAACTCTCAAACTTTCAAGAAATGGCGTACGAAAAACATTGCAATTAAGAAGAAGGAAAGAAGAAAAAAACCTTGATGGCTTATGAGATAGAAAAAAAGTCGCAGAAAAATTGGCTGATTCTCTCGAATTTGCCCACTCGACAATAGCAATCAAGCGTGGTGGACTCTCCGGAAACTTGCGAAATCTCCTGATTGGCGAGAGAGCGAGCGAGAGAGAAACCAAAGTTCCGTCCCTCCTGCGGGGTAGAGAGAGAGCAGGCCGGCGAAGGAAAAAGGGGAACAACAAGGGAGAGATAGAAAACAAACGCGCGAGAGAGAGAAAGGAATTCGTCTTCAGAAGGACGTCGATCGCACGGGACGAGAAGCAATGGAGTGCTGGAGAAGAGACGAAAAGACGAACAGAACCGCCGGCAGGTATCACGCATCGACAACCCCAGCGTCTGGCGGTTCCTTGAACTTTAAAGGATCGCCGGTTCCGGTTCTTTGAACTTTAAAGAATCACGGGCTCCGGTTCTTGGTAACCGCCTTAAAGAACCGACGGTTTTCTTGAAAGAACCAAATCAAATAACTTCAATAACTTCTCAAGTTATTTGATTTTTCCAACAAAATAAATAAATAAATTGGAGGATCACCGTGGTTGTATGTATATTAGGACCCATGTCTTGGATATTTCTGAGAACCATGATTATCAATCATGAGAACCATCTTGAGAATCGCCAAGGGTTGGTTGGTTCCCGATTCAAATAACCACCCAACACTATATGTCCGTGTTGCACCGTTATATGAATCTATAAGAAATCCATTGGTTCCGGTTTCTACATTCTTTCATGATCAGTTAACCATCAGTGCTCCAGTGTAACAAAAAGAACAGGTAGCACAAATCTGCCCATAATCCTGTAAACTTGAAAAGAAATAATACAAACATCTCGTTGCTGAGATGGTCAACAATCTCACCACATAATTTAGGAGTATCTATCTGCCCAGCAATCCAAGGCACTACTAACATGGGATCAGATCACTCTGAGTCGCCTCTCTTTGAGCTATTTCTGCCTTTTTTATTTGATTTCATCAAAAGCACACCAAACCCTTATCACATTGCACTCTTCGAACCAGATTCCTGACTCCACAGAAATGCATTACACTCGTACAGATTTCCAACCAAAAACCCATAACCCTTGTACACAATAACAATGAAAATTCTCTCACCCACCCATCACACATTAGACTCCATGGCAACAGAAGCCTTTACAGGGCACAATTCAACATCAAACTACCCTCAAATCATGCAATTGTGGACACATTGCTAAAGAACCCTGGAGTTCCCGCCAATGCACTTCTCAACCAATTGACATTGACAAGTGGAATTAACACAGGCAAGCTTTGCCCCCTTATGGCTCTTCATCACATGCCAATGCCTCTAAAGAATCTAACATTACTCCTCGTCAACAATTCTAAATCCTCTATGTAGCGGAAAGAAAACAAAGAATCCAAAATCACAGACTATCCATTTGTAAAATGTTTTATTCAAAGTAAAGAGTTGTAAACACAAAAACTCACTGCTGGGAACAAAACAATTCATGGGAGAGATAACCCATGCAAATTATTTATAAAACTATTGAACTAAGAATAGAAATACACACTAAAACTTGATAAAATTAATCTAACTAATGATGAGGTCTTGACCAAATCATCCAACACCCCCTGTTGCTCATGGCATCATTAAACTCTATTTTATAACAACAAATATTGTGTTGGATAGACAAGCACAATTTTTTTAATTTATTATTATTATTATTTATAAGGAAATTAAAACTCACCTCACCCCCTCTAAATCCAAGAATAAGACTACATAATTTTCATGATCATGCAAAGTTGATTAACAACTGATTATACTTTGAAGCCATCAAGTTGTGAAGTGTTGTGCATCTTCCAAACTTAGCATATTAGTTTGTCTAATCTAGTCTCAAATTTGGTCCGTCCCACTACCTTCATGAGCAGATCCATTGGCTGGTCAATAATAAGAATGTAATCAACATCCTTGTGCAACTTGTTGAACAAGTAGAATGCAAAATGCCAATCTTTCTCAAAGTGTTTAGATTTGTTGTGGAAGACAAGATTCTTAGTAAGTTTTATTGCGCCTTGATCATCATACTTGAGAATGGTTGGGACAACAAATCCAAATCCAATATCATCAAGTAGCCCATGAAGCCATAGTCCTTCACAAGCACAATCAAACAAGGTTCGGTACTCAACTTCACAACTAGATCTAACAATCGTAGTCTAATTTTGAGTCTTCCATGAAATGGGGGAGGATCCAAGCATGAAAATGTAGGTGCCTTTGGAACATCAATCATCTGCATCTTGAGCAAAATCAACATCAATGTAACCCTGCAATGTGTTTTCTTCCCCTTCTATGTAATAGATTCCACATGAAGGGTAACAATGGAAATAACGAAAGAGGAAAAACATAATTTGAAGATAGGCAACTTCAAGTGCTTGCATGTATCGACTAACAACATTGACAACGTAGGCAATGTCGAAATGCATGCGAAGGAAATATAAAAGCTTACCCACAAGTTGTCAATATGGACTGGGATCAATAGGAGTAGTATCCATGACACATTTGAAAATAGCTCCTTCATGGATAGGCACATAAGTTGGGCGAGAATCCTACATTTGGGCTTTGTAAAAAATGGTGAGACAAATGTTTATTTGATGCAAAAGAAAATTGTGACGTGTTCATTAAAACTGGACACCAAGATAACATTGAATGTCTGACCAAGTTTCATCATGGCAAATTTAGTCCTTAAAGTAAAAACAATGGTTTGGAGCAAGGCATGATTACTACCAGTGATGAGTAAATCATCAACATAGAGAATCAACAAGACTGTAGAAGAAATAGTAGCAAGACTATAGAGGTTGCATTAGCATCACTTTTGTGAAGGCCGATGTGGCAAAGATATTGGTCAATGCGAATATACCAAGCTCAAAGGCTTTTACATAGGCCATAAAGAGCGCATCAAAGGTGACAAAGCTTTTGCTCTTGTCCAGGCATAATAAATCCTTCTTCATTGAGAAAGCCATTAAGAAAGGTTATTTGGACATCAAGATGTTCGATGTGCCATCCATTGTGTGTGGCAATGGCGACTATTTTACAGATAGTCTCCCATTTGACAATTAAAACAAAGGTTTTTGTGTAGTCCAAACCAAGATGTTGCTCAAAGTTGTGTGTAATTAGTCAAGCCTTGTATCGGATCCCATCACCAATGACATTTGGCTTTTTTTTGTACACCCAATGAGATGTGATGGCATGTTTGCTAAGAAAAATGTCCTCCAATGTCCACATTTGAATTGTTAAAATGGAATGGTATTTGTCTTGCATTGTAGCTTGCTAGTTAGGATCAGAAAAAACATCTTGATATTGAAGATCTTCACCGTCATTTTCAATAACATCAACAAACATTTCAGCCGTTGCTTTGAATTCACAAAAAACAACGAAATTTTTGAGCTGCTGATTAAGGTGGCGTTGACATGAGCATCATTATAATGACATGGTGTTAATTGGCATAGAAGAAAAAATCACTGAAGTTGGTACCATTGATTCAGTTGACATCAACGATGGTATAAGCACCATGGACACTAGCAGTGCTAGCATTATTGTTGCCATTGGTTTGGTGAGCACCTTTGATTCCATTAAAGGAAAAAGTTGTAGATGTTGGTGAAAAGTGATGAACAGTGGAGACATCAAAGCCGGAATAGTTGGCAATGATGAATTTGGTAATGGTGACACTAGATCAACACCTTTGGCTATAACAACCCATGAAGAATTGAAATCTAGTGTTGAAATTGGTGCAAACACTACACGCAAAGGTCAATCATTAATGTTATCAACAACAAGTATCATTGTCCTAGATGATTGGATTAAAGGTTTTCATAATCTTGACAATTCGAAAAATAATGACCTTGCAACTGGATGGTCGATAACAACAATAACCTTTGACCTTGTCATCAAATGATTAAAAAAAGTGCGTTCTTCACTATGAGCAACCAATTACCCTTGGTTTGGTTTGTTGTTATGCACATAAATATTGGATTTCAACACATGTAAATGTGCAACCAATGGCTTCTTGCCAAAAAAACAACTCCTCATGTGTCTTGTCATGGTGAAATATTGTTGATCTCAAATTTAGCACACAACATGTTGCTCAAATAGCTTTTCCCCATAATAATTAAAGTCCAAGAGAAAGCATTGAGTGATTTCAAGCAAAGAGTGATTACACCTCTCAACCGCACCATTATGCTGAAGGGTGTATGGCGTAGTAAATTATCTTTTGATGCCAACATTAGCACAATAGGTCGAAAAATGGTGTGAAATGTATTCACCACAATTATCTATGCAAAATGCAAACTTATTCATTGGGAAATACTTGTTTCAACCTCTTGTCAAAAAATATGAAACTTGTTGAAGATTTCATTTTTGTGAGCCATGAAATAGATCCAAGTTTTCTTGGAATAATTGTCAATGACTTGTTCACAAAATAGCATGTTCTTACTAAAGATGGCACTCAAAATGGCCCACACACATTCAAATGGATTAATTACAAAATCTCAATGATGTTATTTTTAGTAACCTTCGAAAATTTTGTGCAAGATTACTTGCCATGCAAGTACCAAACACAAGGCATGTTAAAGGGTTTCATAAGGGGTAATCTAATCAATGTTCCAAATTGGATCATTTAGTGAAGCCCATCCTTGTGAAAATGGCCAAGTTGTTTATGCCAAATCTCTCCTTTGGTAAGACCAAAAGGAATAATTAAATTGACCTCCCCTAAACGATTGACTATTGTTTGTCCTTGAAGTCAGTACAAACCCTTTCCATTTTCTTTCTCAACAAAAACAACAAGTTATCTAGTATAGTGGTTTTGCAAAAAATAACCTTTTGAAAGAAATTCAACATTATGATTTTGATTAGTGATGAACCTAACAGAAAGAAAAAAAATTTAGCTTGTAGGAGAGCATAAAACGTGAGGTATACTCTTAACAACATTGTTAGAAAATTGGATATCGGCATTGTAATGTGTGCAATGTCATGTCTTTGGCCACCAATTGAGCAAAGGTTATTATCACTCACATGTTGCATGTTAGAAAAGATTGTAGGATTGTCGTTTACAAGGCAAGTGGCTCCAAAATCCAAGTACCATGATGATAACAAAGGTGGTGGAAATTCAATTCGATTGAATTCAATCAAACAAATAGCCAAAACATCAATAATTCTCAAATTGAATTTATTTTTTCATTAACAGTACCAAACTTTCGGTCAAACTAAAGTTCAATTATGTAGGCTTCAATGTTGTTACGCAGATTGATAAAATTTTCAACCTCCTCAACATTAAACTTTTATACATGAACAAGAACTTCGTCTACTGCATTAACTTTTCCATGTATTCAATTCCTCTTTTCTTGAAGCTTAAATTCCAAGTCCTTCATTCAATCAATCATCACTTAAATTTCACATTCATGTTTCAAATGACCTTTTTTCTCCACAACAATCACAAATGACTAACCTTGGTTGGCTGGTTCCTCGTGGTCTATAATGTGGCTAATAGTTGTTTGTTGAATTGTGACTAAGTTGATTTGTGGTTGAAGAAGAGTTGGAGTTCTTTCCTTGTGCCATCGAATGATGATAGTTGTTATTTAATCCTCTAAAAAAACATTTGGGTTTTGTCAAATTTGAAATCAACGATTCCTTGAATCGCCAAATGTACTTTTGTGACCTTCCATCGCAAGTGCCTTTCCATAGTTTTTTCCAACAAGCCTTAATGCAATCTCCTTGCTTAGTAACTTAGCTTCAAGAGCCTCATAAATTAAAAGCTTATCATTGTTAGTTTGCATCTCTTTGAACATGTCATACTCCTTGTGCAAATTTTAGAGCGTATAATGGACAATAATGTCCTTAGGTAGTGACACTCCAATTTCCTCAAGTTGATTTGCCACATTTTTTATTTATGTTAAATGAACATCCATAGTAATATTGTCAATCTTTCTTAAATTGAAAAATTTATCAATTAACATGACTTTTCTATGCACCACATTAGACTCACAAAGATCCTTGATAGCCTTCTAGTAAACAAACAAATCAAAGTATCATTTGAACAAGTTCAAAACAAAGTTTTTTGCATTATTATTAAATGTTCTCATCATTTTTGACCATCCAATGATCTCCTAGTCATTCATCGAATTAACAAATTTGGTCACATAGCAGGGGAACAAGTTGTTTTGTTGAAGCATATGCTTCATTTTATATGCCCAAATGCCATAGTTAGACGCCCTTTCCAAATGATAAGCCTTTGGAATTTTTGGCTCACCACCCATCATAACCAATGTGTGTTGTAATCGTTTTTGTTTACTACTAGATCCTATTGGTGTCTCTTGTATGATATACTTTCTAGACATTTTAATTAATCTCTCTCAAATACTATAGAATCTCAAGAAAAATATTGTTGTGGGAAGTCACCCACTCACAAGCTACACTCTTTAGCTGGTCACACTATTTTGGGGAAAATACAAGCTCACAATCCTAAGCCGAATGGCTCTAATACCATGTAAAATGCTTTATTCAAAATAAAAAATTATACACACAGAAATTCACTATTGGGAAGGGAATAATTCATGGGAGAGATAACCCATGCGTTTTAAATACACGAACTACTGCATTAAAAATAAAAATAATAAGTAAAACTTGATAAAATTGATCTAATTAATCTTGAGCAGATCATCCAACACCATCTCCAAACTCAAATCTTCTACTATCATACATACCCAACCAAAAAAACAACACCATTATTTATCTACAACTTTAACCTCTTAATACCCTAAAAAGCTCCCCCTCCACAAGTCCTCATATTGCACAAATGACAACCTCATCACACTTGAATTCCTCATAAACACATAAAGAAAATTCATCCTCCCAATCCATACAACCACAAACGTTTGAGCTTATCCAAGATATTACCTTCACCATAACTAAAATTTATCACATATAGTTACCCCACCTCTTCTTTCAATGTTGAAAAACAAAAAGGTGGTAAATTTTACCAGCACCACTAATAAAAACACTCCACACTAATGAGTAACACACCTAAGCCTAAATCCACATCACACTAGTTTTTTTGTAAACAACATTAGAATCAAAGAACCGTTAGTCTTGGTTATTTCAAACGTTTAAAAAACTTTTAGTTTTCACGAGACAACTAAAAATGAACTAGAGATTTGATGTTAGGTTTTTTCGAGTTTTTCCAAAACAATGGTTGTATACCAAAACCAAGTCTTCGAATTTTTCTAATAATTGTGGTTGTGAATCTTAAGGACCGCCTTATAATTGCCAAGGGTCTATTGTTGAAATACTCTAATGTTTTGAGGGTATTTGAATGTATAAAGAATTATGAGTTCCTTTTCTAAATTATTTTAGAATAAAAGAATGGTTGATTTCAAGTCTTTGAAATCAAAATCAAACAAAAATAGAACCAAATAACCATTCCTCCCATTTATTTCTAAAAAAAAAATAAAATAGCATGAAAATCAAAAACTTAAAAAAATCAGGAATTTTCATGAAAGAATTGACAATAAACTAATAGTGGTTTTAGGATTTTTTCCCCAAAAATTAAAAAAATTGTTATGATTGTATGCATATAACAATCAAGGCACTCCAAAAACAAGAAGAATGTGATGATGTACAACCTATGGCTAAATTCAAGCTAATAGGAGTCATGGGGTGTGTAACCATGGTTTTTGTTGACATGTAAAGATTTCAAGTCTCATGAATGCCAAATGGATTTTTATGAAAAAACATTTAATAGATCAATGTAAATTTTGAATAAATTTGAAAGTATTATCATAGATATTCAAAGACATTTTTAAAGCATTATAATTTTAAAATATATTTTAAGACTATTTTAACACAATTCAAACATTGTTTGGCTAATCCTAACCTACTACGTTAACATGTCAAATTTTCAAAAGGTGTGTCATTGGTTCCTATTAGCTTGAATTTACTATCTTGAAGGTTGAACCAATCTTAAGAATTGTGAAAAGATGATGTATTCCACCTCATGATAAGTTGTTGTAACTAGAAGGAAAGCGACAATGAAAACCTTAAGAACTATTGAAATGAGAAATCAAATAGACATTCACTTCATATAATTGCAAAAATAAATAAAAAAATCAAATGAACCTATATTGCTTAGAACGCATTGTCACCAACCATCTATAAATCCATCCACGAAACAAACACCTCACAACATAATTCTTTCATTTTGATTTCATTCATTTATGCTTCCATCAATTGAACATTTTGTTAATCATTAACATCAAATCATTCAATTAAGTCTTCTCTTTTAACCTTTTTCAACTAGTTTCACACATTTTTTTAATAATTCATGTTGCCACTAATTTATAACATAATCACATCAAAACTTCAATTCCCTTCTTACCTTTCTAGTATATTATCCAACAATTTGCAGCTTGAGATTATGATACAAAACAAACCAACTAGTTTGTAATATGCCAATGAACATATTCAATCCTCTTTCTATGTAAAACAAATCCCAACACTTTGTCCCACACATATCTTTGAATTCTATACCACATTTCATAACTTAATAAATTAAATATTCATTAACAAACTACACTCCCCAATTCTTTTTGGCAATGGGCACAATAATGGATAGATCAATGAATCAAGTTGTAAGAAATGTGTTACTCTTCTATGTCACCAAAAAGAGAGGGACCCAGACAACAACCAGACCCCTCCACAGGGCTTCCAAGATAGAATTTCACAATTCTGATTTGCACAAAAAAGTCTCCGCCAACACAAGCGTCCAACCTCCTAGAACATCAAACAAAGGCCTGAGATCTATCTGTCCACTATCACACTCTCCTCCAAAAACAGACCACTCCAAACTGTTGATATCCTGCA